>BNJV01003089.1_pt1 | contig 59351 bp, 106 predicted proteins | sample 8540591 | NCBI WGS metagenome assembly BNJV01 (sample SAMD00202457, study PRJDB9452) | human saliva metagenome | host: Homo sapiens | reverse complement strand
TGCACAAAGCACGGCCACGCCCCAGGGTACACCGGCCCCGGCTCCCGCGCCTTCACGCAAATCTTCAACGCCCGCGTCTTCTTCGGCTGGGCGCAGCAGCTGCCGGGCGCTGCTGGCCGTGGCCAGCTGGGCCTGCTCAGTCTGGCCATCGACACGGGTGCGGCCTGGCTGTCGGGGCTATCAGGATGCCGTGGCGGGGCCATGTTCGACACGCTGAGCCAGATGCCGGCCAACAAGGTCGCGACGCCGAAGCCGAGCAACCTCATCATGCCGGTGTTCGGTCGATGACGACGATGGCAGTCATCACTCGTGCCCTGCTACCTGCTGCTGTGGTATGCGCCCATCTTTGCCGGCCTGCACGGGCTTCCGCTGCTCAAGTCGGTGGTGTTCTCGGCCGTGGCCGCAACGCCCTGGCTTTTGTCTGCCACGCCCTCTGCCTGCTGGTCTTCGCGATCGCGTGGCCCTGGTGACGCAACTGCGCGGCGGCTGCCCCGACCCCGCCCCTGCCTCGCCCATCTTCCCGCTGGTCACTGCCGGTGGTGTTTCCGCCGTCATCGCCTGTGCCCTGTGGGCCTGCTACCTGGACACCGTGGAAGTGGCCGGGCAGACGGCAGCGGGCCCCACGGCTGCAGGACGATTCCGACCAGGGCTGAACGCCCCCATTCCTCGCCTCACACCGCCTGCAGAACAGCCAGCGGCGTCCTGCCGGGCTGACCACAGGCGTCCTGTGCTGCCTATTCAGACAGCTCTGCCCGAGCGCGCAGCCACCCATCCTGCCCCCTCGACCAATCGGCCGATAGCCTCTACGCCGATTCTTGAAGACACACATCATGCGGCGTGCAGATAACTCCGCGCGATGCCCGATATCGCCATCGCGCCGGTCAACGGACTTCCTGTCCTGAAAGACCGCCCCCGATGACCAAGCAATCGACCGACATGACTGAGCCGTGCCGACGCGCACCGCGTCGCTGCAGGCACACCGACAGCGGCCAAGCACCATGCTGGCGTGTGCAGCGACGTGCGACAGCGCCGACCGACAGCAAGCAGCCGGCTGCCGCCGGTGAGCCGAGATTGCCCGCGCCATGAGCGCAACGAAACGACGACGATGCGGCATAGCTGCCCACCGGCGATGAAGCGGCTCAGCCACCGATGCCCTGGGCGGTACGGCTTCCGTCACCAGCGGATCTTCCATGACGGGCGCTGCAGCCGAAGCAGCAGCAGGCGCATCGTCTGTCACCGCTGCTGCGCCGGGGCGCCGGTGCAGAAGCGCGGCCGGTGCAGGCGTTAGCTGGCACTGGTTTTTGCCGGTGCTGGTGCTGCCGGTGCAGGCGCTGCAGGCGTAGGGAGCTGCTGGTGCAGGTGCCGCGGGTGGGGGGCGCTGCTGTGGCCTCAGGCACCCTGCTGACGGCAGGTGCCGTCCTGGGTACCGTGGCCCTTGCTGCCGCTCTGGGTGGTGGTGGCAGTTCCTCGGGTTCGTCTGCATCGACCCTCCTCGCCTCCGGCGCTGGGCGGCAGCAAGGATCAGCTGCTGACGGTAACGCACAAGGAAACCGTGGCAACGAACAAACGGGCAGCGGTGCAGGCGCAAGTTCGAGCGCCGATGCCGGTGCAGCTGCGGGATCCGGCCCGGCTCCGCTTCGGGCTAGGTGCAGGGCGCTGGCGGCATCGGCGCTGGTGGTAATCGGGCGCCGCGAACGGTTCTGTGCTGCGGGAGTTCAACGCTGCCGGGTGGCCCGGTGCCGCAAGTGGTGCCGACGCTGCGGGTGGTGCTGGCGGTACTGGCGCCGCGGGCGGTGCTGGTGCTGCGGGTGGCTCCGATGCAACCAGTGGTGCCGCGGGTTCTGGCAATGCGGGCGGTCTGGGGCGGCTGATGGTACCGGTGCTGAGGTGCTCCCGGCAATGCAGGTGGCGCGGGTGGCTCCGGCAGTAGCGCTGGCGCTGCCGATCCGGCCAATACCCGCTCGTCGAGCGCCAACGAAGCGAGCCATCGGCGCTAACGTCTCAATGGCAACAACACCAATGAAACTCCGGCGTTCATCCGCATCACCGCCATCCGCGGCAGAACTCTGGCGGTGCCCACGGCCTGATGACCCTGGAGAACGGTGAGGATATCACCGTCGGCCAGGGTCATCTCCCGCGCATTTCGAGCGGATCTTCTGGAATGCCTCCAAGAGCGACGGCTCCCTTCAGCTTTCGTTCCCAGTACGGGATGCCCAGGGCACCGCTGCCGAATACTGTCGAGCAGACTGTCGTCATCAAGACTCCAGAAACCTGCCCCCAGCAGCAGACCCGCACCTCTTCGGTGGGCCGAAACACTGGCCATGAGGCAGGTTCCCACGGGTGCAGCCTCTGGCTCTGGTGCTGGCTCCAGCACTGGGTCTGGTACGGGTTCCAGCACGGGCACCGGGGCAAACACGGGCGCCAACGCAGGCACCGGCACGGCCAATAACGGTACGGACCCGAACAATACGACCGGCCAGCAGTCCGACAACCCAGGGTGACGGTTTCGCCCAGAACACAGGTTCTCCTTCCGGTACGGGTGAATCATCCAACCAAGGCGCCAGCGTAGCGGTGATGGCACCACGCCCGCAGGCGGTAAACCTGGTGCAGAGGGTTCCAGGCTCGGAAAACAAGCCCAGCACGGGCTCGGGTGCTGACTCGACCTCGGGTTCTGCTTCGGGCTCCGGTTCGGCCGGCGGCTCGGGCTCGAGCACGGGTTCGAGCACGGGTTCGGATGGCGATAAAGATAGCGGCTCCGATAAAGGTGGGGCCGCTACCGGCGAAGGACAGGGTGGCTAATCAGTGAGCCAAGCACACTACTCAGAATGTAGGCGGACCAGGCAGCGAAAAGCCAGACTGGCCCTGCAGACGCCGAGCAGCCAGCGCGGCGGCGAGCAGACGACTTCCCCGACTCAGGGCAGCTCGAGCGGTGAGCAGACGCCTGCTCAGAATACCGCTGGCCAGGGCAGCGAAAGCCAGCCACCCGCTCAGACCCGGGCGGCCAGGCGGCAGCGAGCAGACGACTCCCCTGACTCAGGGCAGCCTGAGCGGGTGAGCAGACGCCTGCTCAGAATACCGCTGGCCAGGGCGGCGAAAGCCAGCCACCCGCTCAGCTCCCGGCAGCCAGGGCAGCGAGCAGACGACCTCCCTCAGGGGCAGCCGAGCGGTGAGCAGACTCCTGCTCAGAACACCGCTGGCCAGCGAAAGGCCAGACGCGCTGCAGACGCCGAGCGGCCAGGGCGGCAGCGAGCGACGACCGACTCCAGGGCAGCCTGAGCGGGCGACAGACTCGCTCAGAATGCCAGCGGCCAAGGCGACGCTAGCCAGACGCCCCCAGAACGCGGGCGGCGGTCAGGACTGCAACCCGTACGGTTGGCACGGCGCAAACGAACTGAGAGCAAACTGGCGGCGTCCAAACCGGCGGCGCTCAGAACTGGCGGTGCCCAAACCGGGACCAGCGAGACCGGCAGACGACGACCACAGTAATGGCGACCACGGCGACGGCAAGCAAAACCAGCGACGGTGAGCAAACCAGCGACGGCGGCAGAATGGTGCCGCTGATGGCGATGGCAAGCAAAACGGCGATGGTGATGCCAGCACGAAAGTGATGCGCCGACGGGTGAGGACACCAGGGCGAAGACACCATGGCGAAGACGGCGAGCAGGGCAAGAACGGCGAGGATACGGCATCTCAAACCAATCGCCGGTCACTGACGCCGCACGCCGGACTACGCCCGAACCAGTCGGTCCGAGCAAGCCATCCACGCACCATACAAGCCTGTCGGCGCGAGCATCTTCAACGGTACCAACCCGGCGCACGCACCTTCCTTCGTGAAAGATCACGGCGGTTCTGGACAAGGATGGCGAGAGGTCTCCGATGCCATGACCCTGGGCAAAGGGGGCGAAGCCATCACCACGAGACCAGGTGATCAGCAAGGAGCAGTTCGAGCGTGTTCCTCGGATGCGCTGAAAGCGCCGGGCGGCTCTTTCAGGTTCATTCCGGTGATGGACAGCGAGGGCACGGAGATGCCAGGGGCCACCGAACAGACCGTCTCCATCGGATTCAACTACGTGCACCACTTCCAGAGTGAGCCTTTCCGGGAGGCGTACGAGGGTGAAGATAGATTCTCGTACTACAGGATCCACAGTCTCACGGAACACCAGGACACCAGCGGCACACTGGAGCGGCATGTTCAAGCTGGACGGCGGCGAGCGCACGACGCTCGGTTGGGTGACCTGATCCGGCCGAGATTTCGACAAGCGTGTACTGGGACTATTCGTCCAACAACGGCGGACGATTCACGCTTGTCGGAGTGGATGCTTCAGGACGAGATCTAACCGATGAGAAAAATCAAAACCTGGTCCTGGAGGACGTTGCCAAGACCCGGACCGGAAGATTGCCTCGAAGAGCCCGGTGGTGAAGAGACCGATGAGGGAAGAAGGCGATGGCATCGAAGGTCACTCTGCGGCCCTGCACCCCAGTCCTTCACGGACGCAGCGTCAGGCCTTCACGGTTCCTCTCACTCTCGGTGAACGGTCAGAGCACGCTGGACAATCTGCTGGACCAGCAGATGAACCACAGCATCATCTGACGCGGGACGACACCCTGCCGTGAGGAGATGACGATGGTGCCGAGGGATCGTCCCCGGCTTTCATTGTCGATCAATTCATCCTGAAATTTCACCCAGCCTCACAACAGGCGCCATCCGTCCCGTCACGGTTTCCAGTCGTTCATCATTCTGCTTTGTAATTCGACAATAAATCGTCCATATCGAGATCAACGAAAATACGGCCTGGCGCATCCCCTGCGTTCGGCCGCTCTTTGCGCTTTCTCCTGAGATCGATCGATGATGACGCGAACCGGCAGCCAGTCTGGCAATACCCTCTCCCCTCACGACATCCTGCGGCACGATGTCCTGAAGCATGCCCGTGCCGCTTATCATTTACCATGGCACGTGTTCCTTCTGGGCGAGGCCCAGCACCTGAAGCTTGCAGGCCGCATCGACCCCCGAAGCGCAGGAGGACGATGACCGGAGACAAGGCAGCTTTCTGGCTGCCGTCCGGCGCCGATGCCGCAACCACCGCAGACGGCGCTGCACAGGCGGCTAGGCGCGCTGCATCCTCTCGGTCACCACGGCGCAGCCGCCTCTGTCGGCGCCTCGGCCGCCAGGCCAGTGCCGCTGCAGGTGCGGCCAGCACAGCCGCAGGTACGGCCAGTGCCGCTGCGGGTACAGCTGGCGTGGCTGCGCACGGCGGGTGCTCGTCGGCATGACGCGCAACCGGTTCCGCGCTACTCGGCCCCGGCATCCTGGGCGCCTTCGCCCTGGCTGCTGGTGCCAACCTGAACGATGGCGACCGGATGTACAACCTCTCGGCACGCAACCGCCTGTCCACCGGACGCGACGATACCAGCCGGGAAGATGGAAACACGAACACTCGCCCAGGCTCGGGTCGACGGCCAACTCATCGGCGGACACAGCCTTTGCTGGCCACCGGCACCACGCCGGCGGCTCCTTCCCAGCCGACGAACGATGGCACGGCAGGCGCACCCGCTGCGAACCTGCCAGACCTGCGCATCCGGCACGGATGCCCTGAAACCTGCCGAGGCGGCTCACGACGACACGCCGACCGCAGGCCAAGCCCTTCCCACCTATGCCGGAACATATCGGTCTCTTACGCACACAGCGAGAGCAAGGTTCTGAGCGCTGGCATCTTCAACGGCTCCAACGAAGAGACAGCACCAGCCTTCGTGCGCATTACGGCCATTCAGGGCAAGGACGGCGACGCCGGCGCCCACACGATGAGCCTGCAGGGCGGGGATGCCCTCACGGCCGGCAGCGTAGTTGCTCGCGCCGATTTTCGACAAGGTGGTCTGGGACGCCTCGAGAACGAGGGCGGCTCGTTCAAGTTCATTCCGGTACAGGATGCCCAGGTCACGGCCCTGCCGGGCGCGGTCGAGCAGACTGTCAGCATCAACGAGGCACCTGCGCTGCCCACCTACGAGGCCGACATGTCCGTGGCCTATAGCGTATAACCACGAGCAAGGCGGTCGGCGCTGACATCTTCAACGGAACGGACGGTGCAACCGCACCATCTTTCGTGCGCATCACGGCCATTCAGGGGCAAGGACGGGGAGGCTGCCGCCAACACGATGAGCCTGCAGGACGGGGATGCTGCCCTCACGGTCGGCAGCGTGGTTTCCCGCGCCGATTTTCGACAAGGTGGTCTGGGACGCCTCGAGAGAACGAAGGCGGCTCGTTCAAGTTCATTCCGGTGCGGGATGCCCAGGGGCACTGCGCCTGCCGGGCGCTGTCGAACAGACCGTCAGCATCAACGAGGCCAAGCCGCTGTACCACATCGCTGCCGGACTGTACGTTGCGTACCCGGTCGGTAAACGAGCACCCTAGCCTACGTCCGGGTGACCAACATCGCGAAAGCAACGACACCAATGGCATCCTCGATGCCCTGGTCCTCGGAGAAGACGGCGGCGCGTGCTGGTGGGCGACATCATCAGGGCCGAGGACTTCGGCAAGTGTGCTGGAACCATGCGTCGAACGACGGAAATCTTTCTCGCCACCCTACAACGCCGACGACCGGACTGGTCGATCCGGGACCGTACTCGATGGAACTGGAACCTTCTTGGAAAACCCGGACAGAAATCGCTGCGCCTCACCACGAGCGGGGAGGCCACGGACGCGTCGCCCGGAGCGTGGGTGTGGCACACCCGGCCACGGACGGCGTGACGCCGCCGGGGGCTCAGGCGCAGTACCCGGGCATGATGCCTGCTCACGAACAGCACCACCCTGCTGGACGGCCTGCTGGAACAGCACCCGGGCAGCCATCGGCCTGCTCTGAACGCGAGGGCCGCGTGCGCCTGTCAGACCGGCTCCAGCTTGGCCACGGCCGGCGCGAGCCATTTTGACGCCGTGCGGCTGCTTGAAAAGCGGATCTGGATGCGGGCATCGTCGCCGTGCCTTCGATGCCCGTGACCACGCCTTCACCCAAAGCGCGCAGCGCGCGACTGGCCGATGTGGTGGCGGCTGTCGCGCCCGGCCCGGGCCTTGCCGCTGGCATCGCCACTGGCCGGGATGCCCGGATCGGCCGGGCGCACCCCAGCCGGACTGGCGGTTGCGCTCATGCACGGCACTGTCGAACGCGGGACGCCAGCTGCCGCCGCTGTTGCCACCGCCACCGCCGCTCCGTATCCGCCGCATGGCCGCCGACCATAGCTGGCGCCTTCCATGCCGCCCCGACCGCCCCCGTGGTAGCCCCGGCTGCCGCGTTCTGCCCCCCAGGCCCAGACTGCCCTGGGCACTGGCTGACGGCATTTCGCTCCAGCCATTTCAGCGAACGCTCGAGGCAGCTCGGACAGGAAGCGGGACTGCTATGTTGTAGCGGGTCTGGCCGTGCAGCATCCGGGTCTGGGCCGGTGACGGGTACAGAGCGCCGACGTCACTCGGGTCATCGCCACGTACATCAGCCGGCGCTCCTCTTCCAGCCCTGCCGGGATCGGAGGCCGAGTTCTCGTGCGGGAAGAGCCGCTTCCTCCAGCCGGTGACGAACACCGTCTCGAATTCCAGGCCCTTGGCCGCGTGGACGGTCATCAGCTGCACGGCATCCACGCCCTCCTCGGCCTGGCCATCGCCGGATTCCAGCGAGGCATGAGCCAGGGAAGGCCGCCAGCAGCGAAGACCTGCACCACGGGCGGCATCGGCAGCACGGCTCCGTCCGAGCAGCGGGCAGCGCGGTGCCCGCCGTGGTGCCCGCCAGGCCCGCGCTGGCCGGCGTGGCGGCATCAATGCCGCCTTCGGCCTGGAAGGCCAGCGCTGCGTTGACCAGCTCCTTCAGGTTCTCGATGCGCTCCCTGCCCCTCGCGTTCCTGCTCGTAGTGGGTCAGTGAGACCGCTGCGGCCCGATCACGTCATCGATGCTCTCCGACAGGGGCAGGGCGGGCGCTGTTCTGGCGCATGAGCTCGATGAGCATGACGAACTGGCGAAAAGCCGCGAGCCGCCCGCGCCGCTCGTCATCGGCACGGCACGGTAGAGGCTGATGCCATGCGTGCGCGCCGTGTCACTGCAGGTTTTCGAGCGTGCGGGCGCCGATGCCGCGCGCCGGGAAAGTTCACCACCGCAGGAAGGCGCCGTCGTCGTCGGGGTTCTCGATCAGCCACCCAGGTAGGCCAGGGCGTGCTTGATCTCGGCCCGCTCGAAGAAGCGCAGCCCGCCGTAGACCTTTGTAGGGCACCCCGGCCGAGCAGCGTGTGTTCCAGGATGCGTGACTGGGCGTTGGAGCGGTACAGGATGGCGATCTCGGAACGCGCCATGCCATCGGCCACCAGCGCGCGGATCCTCGAGCAGCCACTGGGCCTCGTCGCGGTCGGAGAACGCCGCGAAGATGCTGCACCGGCTCGCCCTCGCCCGCGTCGGTCCCACGGGTCCTTGCCCAGACGGTGCGCGTTCTGGCGGATGAGATGGTTGGCCGAATCCAGGGATGTGGGCATGCGAGCGGTAGTTCTGCTCCAGCCGGATCAGCTGCTGGGACCGGCATGGTCGCGTCGAAGGCGGCCATGTTGCCCACGTTGGCGCCACGGAAGGCATAGATGGACTGGTCGTCGTCGCCCACCGCGAACAGCGAGGCCCACCGCCGGCCAGCAGCGTCAGCCAGCGGTACTGCAGGTCGTTGGTGTCCTGGAACTCATCGATGAGGATGTGCCGGAAAGCGCTGCTGGTAGTGCTGGCGCAGCGGCTGGTTGCGCTGCGCAGCTCGTCAGGCACGCAGCAGCAGCTCGGCAAAGTCCACCACGCCCTCGCGCTGGCACTGCTCGTCGTAGGCGGCGTACAGCTCAGCCAGCCGGCGGCTGTGACTGTCGTCACCGGCCGGACACGTCGGCGGCGCGCAGGCCGGCCTCCTTGCTGCCGTTGATGAAGTGCTGCACCGCCTTGGGCTGGAACTGCTGGTCATCGACGTTGAGCCCGCGCAGCGACCGCTTGATGGCACCCCAGCTGGTCGGCGCTGTCCGCGATCTGGAAGCTGGCCGGCAGGCCAGCGTCACGATGGTGTGCGCGCAGCAGCCGGTTTGCACAGCCGTGGAAGGTACCCACCCACATGGCCCGGGGTTGGCACTCATCAGCATCGCCCCAGACGCGCCATCATCTCGCGCGCGAGCCTTGTTGGTAAAGGTCACGGCCATGATTTCCCGGACGGCGAGCACTGTCCGGACCCGACCAGCCACGCGATGCGGGTGGTGAGCACGCGGGTCTTGCCGCTGCCGGCCCCCGCCAGAATCAGTGCATGTCCGCCGGGGACGGTGACAGCGGCCCGTTGCTGTGGATTGAGATGGGCAAGTAGATCAGCCATGCCGGCATTCTACCGGCCCCGGACGTGGACGGCGGCGCCCGCCCTCGCGGCGCACGGATGCCTTAGTGCAGCCGGGTCCGGCGACAGCGCCCCGCACCGGCACGCCGCCCGCCCGCAGGCAGATCCCCGGCCGAAAACACCGCCCCGCGCTCATCACCGCTTCATCGCCCGACAGCACCTTCGCCCGCGGGTCACCACGGCCCCGTCGGTCACCTCCAGGATGGTGATGGTCTCAGGCCAGGACGACAGCTCCGCCCACTCGGCCGAGCCCTCCTGCGCAGCCATCACCACGCCATCGGCCGCCACCACCGTATCGGACGGGGACACCTGCCGTGCCTCCTCCAGCGCCTGCGCCGCCGCCTGCGCACGCCGGGTCGGCCGCCGCCTGCAGCCGGCCGCCCGCCGCTGGCGTGCCGTACGCGCGGCGCTGGCGAATCAGCCCGCCCCACGGCAGCCGGGTGTATTCCTCTTCCGAATACGCGCCGGTGCCAGCCGCCCAGCAGCGGGATGCGGTTGCCAGGTGGCCCATGCTCGGCCCCAGCGGGCCTGATAGCCATCCACCGCCCGGCCCTGCCGCTCCCAGCGCAGCGCCAGCACGGCCAGCAGCAGCCACCACAGCGCGGTGAGCAGCAGCACCCACCGGTTCACGTTCACGTGCCAGTAGCCGGTCAGCACCGTGCCCAGCAGCGCAAACACCAGCTCCCCAGCCCAGCAGCCGGTGCCCCCACTCGAAAATGCGGCGCCGCAGTGTCATGTCGTAGAGTCACCCGGCACATCGTGCAGATGCACCAGCGTGCGCGCCTGCCGCCGCCCGGGCCGCCGATGCTGCCCCGCAGCGCCGTGTTCAGCACCAGCAACAGCACGAGGGTCATCACGCCCCAGCCTGCCCAGGCATGCGGATGGTTGAGGTGACTGGCCAGCGACATGCCCTGGAAACACCAGCGTCACCCCGGTCACCAGACACAGCGGTGCCAGCGCACCACCTGCGTGGTGCACGATCTGCCAGCCCCGGTGATTGATCACCCGCGGCCAGTCCTGCCCGGGCACGATCTTCCAGTAGCGTGCGGCCAGCACCGACACCGGCACCAGCACACCACCGCCCACGGCCATCAGCACGCCGTGCCAGAAATCGGCCTGGTTCACGTCGTCGGGCGGCCCGGCGTGCACCGGTGCCAGCAGCCAGTCCATGCAGACACGCAGCACCCCTGGCCAGCCAGGAGGAAGTACGGAAAAATCCAGCATGGGGCGCATGATACCGAAGGAAAGATAGAATACGGGGCTTACTGGACTCCCCGCCCCTCCCCAAAAGCCCCCATGGACGAGCGTTACGACCCCCACGGCATCGAATCCAGGCCCGCGCACTGGCAGGGCCACCAACGCCTACCGCGCCATCGAGCACGACCCGCGTTTCCCCAAAGGCAAAATACTATGCCTGCTCGATGCTGCCCTACCCCTCCGGCATCCTGCACATGGGGCACGTGCGCAACTACACGCTCAACGACGTGATGTACCGCCACCTGCGCATGAGCGGCTACAACGTCCCTCATGCCCATGGGCTGGGACGCCTTCGGTCTGCCGGCCGAAAAACGCCGCCCTCAAAAATGGTGTGGCCCCGGCCGAGATGGACGTGGGACAACATCGCCTACTATGAAGCAGCAGATGCAGCCGCTGGGCCTGGCCATCGACTGGTCGCGCGAAGTGGCCACCTGCGGTCCCGACTACTACAAATGGGAACCAGTGGCTGTTCCTGCGCATGCGCGAAAAGGGCATTGCCTACCGCAAAGCACGGCACCGTCAACTGGGATCCGGTCGACCAGACCGTGCTGGCCAACGAGCAGGGTGGTCGACGGCAGGGGCTGGCGCTCAGGCGCCCCGGTCAGCGCGACATCCCGATGTACTACCTGCGCATTACCGACTACGCCGGCGAGCTGCTGAAGGAAGTCACCGAACACCTCGAAGGCTGGCCCGAGCGCGTGCGCATGATGCAGGCCAACTGGATCGAGCCGCTCCGAGGGCGTGCGCTTTGCCTTCCCGCACGACCTGCGCGACCCGGACGGCCAGCCATCGGTGACGGCAGACTCTACGTCTTCACCACCCGCGCCGACACCATCACTGGGCGTTTCCTTCGTGGCCGTGGCCGCCGAGCACCCCATCGCCCAGCTGGCCGCCGCCCAGCGCCCGAGGTGGCCGCCTTCGTCGAGGCCGCCCGCACCGGCTCCGCCATGGAGCCGACCTCGCCACCATGGAAAAACAGGGGCGTCGATACCGGCCTCACCGTCCGGCACCCCTCACCGGCGCCGACGTGCCGGTCTGGGTGAGCAACTACGTGCTGATGAGCTACGGAGACGGCGCCGTCGTGGGCGTGCCGTCCCACGACGACCGCGACTTCGACTTCGCCCACAAGTACGGCCTGCCCATCCACCCGGTCATCTCCGTCGACAATCAGCCCTACGACATCAACCTGTGGCACGACTGGTACGCCGACAAGGAACACGGCGTCTGCGTCAATTCCGGACCGCTGCTCGACGGACTCGGCCACCAGGCCGCCGTCGACAAGGTGGCGGCCGAACTCGAGAGCAAAGGGACTGGGCGGCAAAGCGCATCCAGTACCGCCTGCGCGACTCGGGGCATCTCCCGCCAGCGCTACTGGGGCACCCCCATCCCCATCATCCACTGCGAGGCCTGCGGCGAGGTGCCCGTACCGGACGAGGACCTGCCGGTGGTCCTGCCCGAAGACCTCGTTCCCGACGGCAGCGGCAACCCGCTCAACAGGTGCGAAGCCTTCCTGAAGGTCGACTGCCCCTGCTGCGGCAAAGCCGGCCCGGCGCGAAACCGACACGATGGACACCTTCATCGATTCGTCGTGGTACTACATGCGCTACTGCTCGCACGACAACGACCAGGCCATGGTCGATGCCCGCAACGACTACTGGATGCCCATGGACCAGTACATCGGCGGCATCGAGCACGCCGTGCGCACCTGCTCTACGCCCGCTTCTGGACCCGGGTCATGCGCGACATGGGCCTCGTGAAGTTCGACGAGCCCTTCACCCGCCTGCTCACCCAGGGCATGGTGCTCAGCCACATCTACCAGCGGCGCACGCACCCGAAGGGGCATCGAATACTTCTGGCCGAAGGATGTCGAGAACATCACCGACGCCCGGGGCCGCGTCACCGGCGCCCGCCTGAAATCCGACGGCTCGGAAATCACCTACGCCGGCATCGGCACCATGTCCAAAGCAGAGAACAGCAGGGTCGACCCCACCTCGCTGATCGAACGCTTCGGCGCCGACACCGCGCGGCTCTTCGTCATGTTTGCCAGCCCTCCGGAGCAGACGCTGGAATGGTCCGACAGCGGTGTGGAAGGCGCCAGCCGCTTCCTGCGCCGCTTCTGGGCCCTTCGGCCATGCCCAGCAGGCCACCATCGCTGGCGCAGCCGACACCATCGACACCGGTGCCCCTGTCCGACACCTGGCGTGACCTGCGCTTCGACGTGCATACCGTGCTGAAACAGATCCAGTACGACTACGAGCGCCAGCAGTACAACACCATCGTCTCCGGCGCATGAAGATCCTCAACGCGCTGGAAGCCGCCGCCCAGAAAACGCCGCCCACCGGCCCGGCAGACGCCGCCGCCCTGCGCGAAGGCATGTCGATCCTGGTGCGCAGCCTCTACCCGATCGTTCCGCACATCACGCACGCCCTCTGGAACGAACTGGCGCTGGGCCGCAGTTTCGACGGCCGCGAGATCATCGATGCCCCGCTGCCCGTCGTGGACGAGGGCGCGCTGGTCAAAAAGCGAACTGGAACTGGTGCTGCGGGTCAACGGCAAGCTGCGTGGCAGCATCCGCGTACCGACCGATGCCGGCAGGCGGCCATCGAGGCCGTGGCTGCCGCCGCCCCCGAGGTGGTGCGCCTGGCCGAGGGCAGGACGCCCAAACGCATCGTCGTCGTCCCGGGCCGGCTGGTGAACGTGGTGCTCTGACGGCCTCATCACCAAAAGCCCCGCCGGAAACACCGGCAGAACACACAGGAGTCTCCGCATGCACGCAGACCGCACCGCATCGCCCCCGCCCGGCCCGCCGCCGCTGGATGCTCGGCACAGGTGGCAGCCTGGCAGTCAGCGGACTGGCCAGCCTGGCCGGCTGCGGCTTCCATCTGCGCCGCAGCACCAGCCTGCCGTTCCGGACGCTCTACACCAACCTGTCCCCGAACGGCAGCATCGGCCTGGCCCTGCGCCGCGAAATGTCGCACGCCGAAGGTGCCGAGCTGGTCACCGACCCCAAAAAGGCCGAGGTCCGGCTGCTGATCCTGCAGGAAGTACCCGAACGCGAGGTCGTCGCCTACTCCTCCGAAGGCCGCGCCCGCGAATACGAGCTGCGCCTGCGGCTGCGCTTTCACATCGAGGACGCCAAAGGCAACGACCTCGTCCCCAGCGAGATCACCCTGCGCCGCGAGATCTCCAACGCCGACAACCAGCTCACCGCCCGGGCCGACGAGGAGGCCATGCTGTTTCGCGACATGAGCAACGACATGGCCCACCAGCTGATGTGGCGGCTGGCCGCCCTCAAGACCCCGTCCTGATCCCATGGGCCAGCGCATCGGCACGCCGCACCAGCTGCGTCATGCCATTGGCCAGAGCCTGCCGCCGCTGCTCTGGATCAGTGGCGACGAGCTGCTGCTCGTCATCGAGGGCCGCCGACCTGGTGCGCGCCCAGGCCCGCAAACAGGGCTTCGACGAGCGCGAAGTCGTCGACATCGACGCCCGCCTCGACCGCAGCCGCCTCATCGAGGCCACACAGTCCACCTCGCTCTTTGCCTCCCGCCGCCTGATCGACCTGCGCCTGAACGTCAAGCCCACGAAGGAGCTGGGCGAGGGCCCTGCGCGACCTGCTGCCGCGGCTGGACGACGACACCCGCATCATGGTCTCCAGCCAGCATCTGGAAAAGGCCACCACCAGCACCACCTGGTTCGAGGCCCTGGCCAGACAGATGCTCTGGATGGAAACCCCGCGCATCGATGTGGCCTCGCTGGGCAAATGGATCGCCGAACGGCTGGCCGCCCAGAAGCAGCAGGCTTCGCCCCCGTGCTCGCCCTCATCACCGAACGCACCGAAGGCAACCTGCTGGCCGCCCACCAGGCCATCCAGCGCCTGGGCCTGCTGCTGCCTCCCGGCGAGCTGCCGGCCGATGCCGTGGCCGACATCGTGCTCGACAGCGCCCGCTTCGAACTCTTCGGCCTGGTCGATGCTGCCCTGGCCGGCGAACCAGCCCGCGCCCTGCGCATGGCCAGATCCCTGGCCGCCGAAGATGCCGCCATGCCACTGCTCGTCTGGGCACTGGGCGATGCCCTGCGCAAGCTGCTGCGCATCCAGCAGGCCCTTCAGCTGGACCGGGTCTCGATGCAGCAGGCCATGCGCAGTGCCGGCGTCTTCGGCAAGCGTGAAGCCATCATGCGCCGTGCGCTGGCGCGGCTCGACATCCCCACCCTGCAGCAGCTGCTGCGGCACACGGCCGTGCTCGACAGAATGGCCAAGGGCGTGGGCGGCTCCCTCGGCAGCCCCTGGTTCCAGGCCGAAACCCTGCTGGTCGCCATGGCCGGTGGCCGGCTGCCCGGCCCACTGGACCTCACCGGCAGCCTGACCGAAACCTGACGAAACCATGACCTGTCCCAAAAGACCCTCATGGCTCGTCCCTGATACCCTGATACTCGTCACATCAGCCATTCCCCGGCGCGGGTCATGAACGCATTCATCCCCGCCCAGAACCCGGCCACCCTCCCATCGTCCTTCCCGGCATCCCGCGCTTCAGCCCCATGAGCCCCCACCCTCTACCTCTGGACCAGACCCTGCACATCGTCATGGTCACCAGCTGGTTTGCCGGCCTGTTCTACCCTGCCCCCATCTACGTCAATCTGGCGCAGGTCAGCCCGGCCACCTCCCGCGCCGAATATGACCGCCTCGTCGGCATGTCCCGCCGCCTCTACCGCTTCATGCTGCCGCTGGCCACCCCGGCCACTGCCACCGGCCTGCTGCTCTTTCTGGGCTTCGGCATCGGCATGGGCGGCGGCTGGATGCACGTCAGCTCTGCTGCGTGGTGCTGCTCATCGGCTACCACCACGGCTGTGGCCGCCTGCTGCAGAAATTCGCCGAAGAGCGCTCCACCCGCTCCGAACGGTGGTTTCGCGTCTTCAACGAAGCCCCCGTCATCGTGCTGCTCATCGTCGTGGCCATGGTGGTCATGAAACCCTTCTGAGAAGCGTATCCCTGGTGTATTGGCCCCATTCGTCCCCCAATGCCTCCTCGGACGTGCAGGGATGCAGGAGGCGGCGAGGCGTCAACGAATCCACCATGGACGGGGCACCACTCACACAATCCCTTCCCCTGCCGTGCAGCCACGACGAGGCCACAACCCATCGTTCCCGCGGATCAACCTCCGCCCCGTCAAGCGCACCACCGACACGACACCCGCCAAAGCCGACACGCCCCGGCAGTGAAAGCCGGTTTCCCCTGAACAGCAACCGGGGCGTCCGGCCAGCGCACAGCGCCCAGCCCGCCGCCCCATCACCGACGGTGCCGACGCCACCCCATTAGCCCCGACGCCGGCATCTTCAGCTACTTCTGCCCCTGCCCGCGCGGCCTCGAAGAAGCGCTGGCGCGCGAACTGCAGGCACTGGGCGCCCGCCACATCACCCCGGCCGCCGGCGGCATGGGCTGCCGCGGCGACCTGCGGCTCGCCTACCGCATCAACCTCGAAGCCCGCCTGCCCAGCCGTGTCCTGCTGCGCCTGCTCGATGCCCCTGCACCAGCGAGCATAGCCCTGTACCGGCTCTGCCACGCCCTGCCGTGGGAAGACTGGTTCGATGCCCGCAAGACACTGCGCGTCGACGTGGTGGCTCACCGTTCCCCGCTGCGCAGCCTGAACTTCGCCACCCTGCGCATCAAGGATGCCATCGCCGACCGCTTCCGCGACCAGAGCGGCCAGCGCCCCTCGGTGGACACCCATCACCCGGACGTACGTGTCAGCGCCTTCCTGTCGGCCGAACGTCTGCAGCTCTATCTGGATCTCTCCGGCGAACCCCTCTTCAAACGTGGCTGGCGCAACAGCGCCGAGAACCGCGTGGCCGCCCCCTGAAGGAAAAACCTGGCTGCCGGCCTGCTCGCCCTCTCGGGCTGGGACCGGACCACCCGCTGCTCGACCCTTCTGCGGCTCCGGCACCCTGGTCATCGAAGCTGCCCAGATGCTCTGCGACTGCGCCCCGGGCTCGACCGTCACTTCGGCATCGACCAGCTGCGCATCCACGACGGCGCCCTGTTCGGCACGCTGCACGAACAGCTGCGCGAGCGTGCCCGCACCGGCATGCAACAGGCCCCGCGCGGCCTGATCCGCGCCAGCGATCTCGACCCGAATGCCGTCCGCCTCACCGCCGAAAACCTGAAGACCCTCGAATTCCCCGACGGTCTGGTCCATCTCGAAACGAGCCGACGCAGCAGACATCCGCCCGATGGCGCAGCCGCCGCCCCTGCCAGCCAGCCTGACTCCCAAGCAGCCACCCCGACTCCCAGAGCAGCCAGCCAGCCCCGGGGCATCATCGTCGCCAATCCGCCCTACAACGAACGGGTCAGCATCCCCATCGAACACTGGCGCGCCATCGAGCCACCACTGCGCCACCACTTCGGTGGCTGGCACGTCTACCTGCTCACCAGCGACCGTGGCCTGCCCGGCCAGCTGGGCCTGCGCGAAAGCCGCAAGACACCACTCTTCAACGGTGCCATCGAATGCCGGCTGTTCGAATTCACCATGCGGACACGTTAACGCATGTTATGAACTCATTCACCCCAGCGCTGATCCCTCCCGCCCATGAAGCCTTCCCGGACAGGAGCCAGGCTGACGCCAGTCGAACGATGATCGCCTTCCGTAACCTTCCAGAATGCGGCAGATCTGCGCCACCGTCTCCTTCGGCGGCGGGTGCACCCCCTTGAGCCGGTACTCGTCGCCACACAGCGCCCGCGTGCGGGCGCCCAGCTCGTGATACGCAGCACCTCCACCATATCACATTCTTCATCGGCGCGATGAAGCGCCCCAGCAGGTGGGCCGAACGCTCATCATCCGCGTATGCCCGGCACCACCACTAGCGCACCTGCCGTGTACGCTGCCCGCGCCGCGCCAGATGCTCGGCAAGGCCAGTGTACGCGTATTGGGAATGCCCACCAGCACCTTGTGGATGTCCGGATCGATCTGCTTCAGGTCCAGCATCACCAGATCGGTGTTGTCCAGCAGCGCCTGCAGCACCTCGTCGTAGTGCAGCGCATAGCCGTTGGTATCCAGACAGGTATGGATATCGTGCGCATGACACGCCATGAACCAGTCACGCACGAACTCGTACTGCAACAGCGGCTCACCGCCCGTGGCCGTCACCCCGCCTCCCGTGGCCTTCAGATAGTGCCGGTACGCCAGCACCTGCTTCATCACCTCGGGCACCGTCATGTCCTTCGCCCGGTCGCTCTTCAGATCCCAGGTGTCGCGGTTGTGACAGTACAGGCAGCGCATCAGGCGGCCCTGCAGAAACAGCACATAGCGCAGCCCCGGCCCGTCCACCGTCCCGCAGGACTCGATGGAATGCACATGCCCCACGCCCTCGTAATGGCGATGCCGGGCATGACCTCCTCCAGCCGAGGCATGCGCTGCCGCAGCACTAGCTGCGTCCGGCCCGGCAGCGCGCCCTTCCAGCCCGCCGGCCGGCGTATCCCGAGCGCCCCGGATCCGGTTTCCCCTGGCTGCAAGCGCCGGGACAGACACGCTGCCTTCGCAACCTTCGGGCGAACTGTCTCGCGATCCGGCCAACCGGCACCAGCGGAATGACAGAATGGCCGGCAGCCGCACGTACACGCGACTGCCAGCCATTGGGGAGCGCCCTAGGTGACCGTCACCTCACGGCAGCCGCCGGTGAGGTGAAACCTGCCCACCCGAAGGCGCTTCGCGAGACCGTCGCGACCCGGTCACATCGTCGACGTGAACGTACGGGTCACCACATCCTGCTGCTGTTCGCGGGTCAGCGAATTGAAGCGCACCGCATAGCCCGACACGCGGATCGTCAGCTGCGGATATTTCTCCGGATGATCCATCGCATCCAGCAGCGTCTCGCGGTTCAGCACGTTCACGTTCAGGTGCTGGCCACCTTCCACGCCGTCTTCGTGGTGGAAATAGCCATCCATCATGCCGGCCAGATTGCGCTCGCGCGAGGGCCTCGTCCTTGCCCAGCGTCCCCGGAACGATCGAGAACGTATGGAAAATCCCGTCCTTCGCGCAGGAGAACGGCAGCTTGGCCACCGAGCACAGCGACGCCACGGCACCGCCACATCGCGACCATGCATCGGATTGGCCCCCGGGCCGAACGGCATGCCGGCGCGACGCCCGTCCGGCGTATTGCCGGTTTTCTTGCCGTACACCACATTGGACGTGATGGTCAGCACCGACTGGGTCGGCACCGCATCGCGGTACATCCGGTGCGACGCCACCTTGCCCATGAACCGGCGCACCAGATCGCAGGCAATATCGTCCACCCGGTCATCATTGTTGCCGAACTGCGGGTATTCGCCCTCGATCTCGAAATCGACGGCAATGCCCTGCTCGTTGCGCACCGGCTTGACCTTCGCATACCTGATGGCCGACAGCGAATCCGCTGCCACCGACAGCCCGGCCACGCCACAGGCCATCGTCCGCTTCACGTCGCGGTCGTGCAGCGCCATCAGCACCGCCTCGTACGCATACTTGTCGTGCATGTAGTGGATGAGGTTGAGCGCCGTCACATACTCGTGGCCAGCCAGTCCATGAAGCTGTCCATCCGGGCCATCACCTCGTCGTAATCGAGCACCTCGCCGGCCAGCGGCTCGGTTTTCAGGCCCACCTGCATGCCGGATTTCTGTCCACCCCGCCATTGATGGCGTACAGCAGCGTCTTGGCCAGATTGGCCCTGGGCGCCGAAGAACTGCATCTGCTTGCCCACCACCATCGGGCTGACGCGCAGGGCAATGGCGTAGTCGTCGCTGTCGAAATCCGGCCGCATCGGGTCGTCGTTCTCGTACTGGATCGACGACGTGTCGATGGAGACCTTCGCGCAGAAAATGCTTGAAGGCTTCCGGCAGCTGCTCGGACCACAGCACCGTGATGTTCGGCTCCGGCGACGGCCCCATGTTGTAGAGCGTGTGCAGGGAAGCGGAAGCTGTTCTTCGTCACCAGCGTGCGGCATCCAGCCCCATCCCGCCGATCGACTCGGTGGCCCAGATCGGATCGCCCTGAGAACAGCTGGTCATACTCCGGCGTGCGCAGGAAACGCACCATCCGCAGCTTCATCACCAGATGGTCGACCAGCTCCTGCGCCTGAACCTCGGTCAGCGTCCCGTTGTGCAGGTCACGCTCGATGTAGATATCCAGGAAGGTCGCCACCCGGCCAAACGACATGGCCGCCCCGTTCTGCGACTTCACCGCCGCCAGGTAGGCAAAATATGTCCACTGCACCGCCTCGCGGGCATTGCGTGCCGGCCCGGAAATGTCGAAGCTATAGCTGGCCGCCATCTCTTCATCTCGCCCAGCGCCTTGTGCTGGTCGTTGATTTCCTCGCGCCGGCGAATCGTCTCTTCAGGTTCTTCCCGGCTTCCAGATCGGCCTGCAGCGAGTTGAACTGCTCCACCTTGTCGGCCATCAGCCGGTCGATGCCGTAGAGGGCCACCCGGCGATAGTCACCGATGATGCGGCAGCGCGCACGCATCCGGCAGCCCGGTCAGCACGCCGGACTTGCGGCAGCGGCGGATATCGGGCGTGTACACATCGAACACGCCCTGGTTGTGCGTCTTGCGGTACTTCGTGAAGGTTTCCTGCACCGCCTCGCTCAGCGGCACGCCGTAGATCTTGCAGGCATCCTGCACCATCCTGAGGCCACCGGCCGGCATGATGGACCGCTTGAGCGGCTCATCGGTCTGCAGGCCGACGATCTTCTCCAGCGCGGCGTCGATGTAGCCCGGACCATGACTGGTGATGCCCGACACCACCTGCGCGTCGATCTTGTACGGGGCATGCGTCTGGTTCTCGACCTTGATGCCCTCCATCACCTGATCCCACAGCTTCAGCGTGGCATCGGTGGCAGGTGCCAGAAAACTGCCATCGCCCGTATAGGGCGTGTAGTTGCACTGGATGAAGTCACGTACGTCGATCGTCTCTTCCCAGGGGCCGGACTTGAAACCTGCCCAGGCAGCGGGATGCTCTTGTGTGGGGGCCAGCATGGTGAACTCCTGTCTTTGCGTATGCCTCGCAGCCTCGTGAGCCCGAAGCAGCCTCGAAACACGCGAAAAAGTCCACGCATCATCAGCACAGGAAGGGCCTGACTGGGACCCTTCACCACTACGGTCTGTTTTCATGGACGGCCCACAAGGGGTTGGGAGGCCATCCGGACCTTTTCGTGACTTTGCCATGGCTCCAGCATAGCACTTGTGCAGGTGCACCATGCGACCATCCATTTCGCCTGGCGTGAAACAGCAACCGTATGTTCCTGATGAATATCGAATATTACAATGTTAAATAATAATGCATTGATGAACGGACGGACCTTCTCCTCCCAACGGCTCCGGGCCGTCCGCGGGACCCCTCTTCCCTGTCCCGACATTCCCCGAACCAGCACACGGATCCTCTCGAATCCCTGCCCGGAAAAAGCCCGCGGTGAAGGCTCTTCCGGAACCGGGAGCAGGATCACTCGTCCCGCACGTCCTTCGCCACATCCGGGAAATCGCTGAACAGCCCATCCACCCCCATCTCACTAGAACTGGCGGTACTCGGCCTCGGATCTCCCCGGTAATCCGACTAGCAGCCGGTACGGCTCACTGCGGAACGTGTACGGATGCACGAACAGCCCCACCGCATGCGCATCCTTCACCACCGACGTAGTCGGCAGCGCCACCGGTCGCGGGCATCGATCTTCCCATCCCGGTTCAGGTCCACCGGCTTGCCGTCCGCCCCCAGCGTCAGCTTCGACGGCACCAGATACACCTTCCACGGCCCGATCCCGTCCGCATAGGTGCGGATCTCCTTCAGCCCTCGGGCGTGAGCAGATCCCGATAGGTCCGCCTGTCACCCGCCTTCGTCAGATCGTAGGGCTGCCCCAGCGGCAGTGACTCGTCCACCGAGCCATCCGGGTTCTGGTCGCTGCCATCGATCAGCTGCACCAGCCGCACCTGCGTGCGCGGTCGCAGTGCCTTCAGATTTCCCACCTCGAACGACTGGATGATCACCGGTGAATCCCTGCGGGTCAGCCCGTGCCGTTCCAGCGCCTCCAGCAGTCTGTCCTCGATGGGCAGTCCCAGCGCCCGGTGGTACGTACTGCGCTTGACCTCCGGATACACCCCCGATCTCGCGGCCGGTACGCTTGCTCTGCTCGTCACGCAGCGCCAGCACCTCCTCGAAGGTGGGCACCTCGAACTTCCCGTTGTACTGCGCATCACGCTCCGGCAGTGGCTGCACCGCCCGCAGGGTCTTCAGTTCGGCCAGCGTGAAATCGCTGACGAACCAGCCCTCTTCCTCCACGCCATCGACCGTGCGCTTCGTCCTGCGGCTGGCAAACTCCGGATGATCCTTCACATCGGTGGTCGCCGTGATGTTTGGCTCGTGCCGAACCACCAACACCCCGTCCTTCGTCGACACCAGATCGGGCTCGATGAAATCCGCCCCATGGTCGATGGCCCACTGATAGCCCGCCAGCGTGTGATCCGGCCGGTGCCCGCCTGCACCGCGATGCCCCAACACCAGCGGCTTCTCGCCCGTCAGCGTCGGATAGCGGCCCGGCACCCCACGGCCCCCGCAGCCGAAGCCCCCGAGGCCGCAACCGCTCCAGCGTCGGCCCCGCCTCTTTTCGCCGTATCCCCGGAGGCTGCAGCACCATCGCCCCCAGAAGCAGTTCCGCAGCTGCATCGTAACCCTGCCCGCGTACCTCCAGCCGTATCGTTCGACGCCAAGGTCACCCCCAGCCCGGCCAGTGAACCAGCCGAAGCCACCAGCACGCCACGCGATCCCGCCCCCTCATTCAGGGACTGGTCGTCCATCTGATAGCCACTGCTGCTGGCGCACCCGGTCACCACCAGAGCCAGCGCAGCCACCAGAACAACGTTTCGGTGCCGGAAGCCTCAGAAATCATGATCCTCTCCCCTGAAAAACAGGGTATCAGTCAAGACAGATCCATTCTAGCCAAAGCAGCCACACTCCGGTGCCAGGCGCGTCCACCGTCGCATATTCGGCATCTGCGTCACAGCCTGCCACACTCACCCCAGGCACCACGCACAACCCGTCACATGCCTGCAACCAGGCAGCACCCGACAGTCACACGCCGGCATCCGTGCCCGCCCCGCACATGCGACCGCCATGCGGCCACATCCGGCGCTGAACATGAAGACCTCCGCCGAAGCTTACGCTTTAGCGGCCTGAACTGCAGGTTCCGCTGGGTCATCACATGACTGCCATCCGGCCACATCTCCGGCATCACCCTGCACGTGACCGCCACATGCCGATACACGATCCCGCGCCACCCGTGACCGCCCATCGGGAGCGAACAGTGGATTCACCCGGCCCGCGTACCGTACCGGCGACACGACTCAGCGCGTTTCTTCGATCAGCAGCCGCGCATTGAACGGCTGAACCGGCCGGTTGTTTGGGCCTTCCACCATGTGCCGCAGCGTCTCGATCTGCTCGCGGCTGGCATGCACCGGCTTCACGAAGACCACCCAGTTCACCCCCTCGCTGCAGGGCGGCGTGGTCAGCGAACCATTGAGGCGATAGTGCGCCAGCTGCTGCGGCAGCAGGGCCCGCACATGCAGCGCCTGGTCGATATCCACCGTCTCGCCGGCCTTCACGCGCTTCGACAGCACCCGGTCCAGCGCCGCATTGCGCGGCGGGCCGGGAACTATCGCCGCCAGCACCACATACTGGTCATCCTCCGACTCGTGGACCAGATGCACCTCCAGCGGAAAATGCCGCCCCGGAACGTATGATCGCTGGGCGAATGGAAATGGAACTGCTTCAGCACGAAGCTCCGCTCACCAACCTTCACCGCCGGCAGACGCGGCGAATCCTTCAGTTTGGCCTGCACGGACATCCCCGAATTCTTCACCGAGAACCGTGCCGGCCGGTAATCCAGCCGAACCGTGCTGCTGCGCGTACGCACATCGGGCTCACGCAGATCACCGGTGACTGATTCTTGCCCGACCCGCACACGGCATGGGACGGATCCAGCTCCCCCACCGGTCCGGCCCGGTCCTGTCATGATGATAGGACCAGTGTTCCGGCTGATGCGTCCCAATGGACGAATGCGGCCGCCGCACATCGCCCTCCAGCCGCTCCGGCTTCGATGCCGCAGCCGGCTGCTTGCCCTCCCCGGCAGGCGCCGAATCCACGATCGGCGCACTGGCCGACTCCACATGGGCAACCTGCCCCCCACCGGCTCGCTGCGCAAACGCAGCCGGAGCAACCACAGGGCGCCAGCGAAACCGGCAGCAGCAGACGACGAACAACCATGATGACCTCCAGAACGACGGAATCCGGACGATCAATTATAGCTATTTAACGTTCTTCGTCGCCTGTTTCGTTGAAAGACATCACCCGACCAAATCGTTGCCATATCAGCAGCATGGCTCTCACGAACTCAAAGCCGTCTTCGACTCAGACGTGGTGGGCATCCTGTCATGAGGGAACTTGCACTGAACCACCAGATTTTGCTGCGCTGCAGACCTCAAACGATCCCAGCTTGCTGGCCGTCGCCGACGCCGGATCCTCGAACGCCGCTTGCTGTTGAGCTTGATGTTCAGCCGCAGGTCGTTCACCGAATCCGCATTGCGCAAGGCATTTTCACAGGTGATCAGACCGGCCTCGTACAGATCGAACAGGGTGCTGGTCGAAGGTCTGCATGCCCAGCTCCCGCGACTTTTTCACGATCTCCTTGATCTCGCTGGCGCTGCCCTTGAAGATCAGATCGGAGATCAGCGGCGATTGATCATGATCTCCACCGCCGCCACCCGGCCCTAGCGCCCCTCGGCCGGCACCAGCCGCTGCGACACCACCGCCTTCAGGTTCAGCGACAGGTCCATCAGCAGCTGCTGGCGACGCTCGTCCGGGAAGAAGTTGATGATCCGGTCCAGCGCCTGGTTCGCACTGTTGGCGTGCAGCGTGCCCACTGCACAGGTGGCCGGTCTCCGCAAAAGGCCACCGCATGCTCCATCGTCTCGCGGTCACGGATCTCGCCGATCATGATCACATCGGGCGCCTGGCGCAGCGTATTCTTCAGCGCCACCTCCCAGTCCAGCGTATCCACCCCCACCTCGCGGTGCGTCACGATGCAGTTCTTGTGCACATGCACGAACTCCACCGGATCCTCGATCGTGATGATGTGGCCGTCGACTGTTCTCGTTGCGGTGGCCGATCATCGCCGCCAGCGTCGTCGACTTGCCCGAACGGTCGCCCCCACCATCAGGATCAGCCCGCGTCTTGGTCATCGACAGCTCGCGCATCACCGGCGGCAGATCCAGGCTTTCCAGATCCGGAATCTCGCTCTTGATCACCCGCAGCACCAGCCCCGTGCGCCCCATCTGCGTGAACGCATTCACCGGAAACGGCCGATTCCCCCGGGACTGATCGCCAAAAGTTCAGCTCCTTGTTGGCCTCGAACTCCGCCGCCTGACGGTCATTCATCAGCGCCCGCGCCAGCTCGATCGTATGCTGCGTCGTCAGCGGCTTGTCCATCACCGGCACCATCTTGCCGTTGATCTTGAACGCCGGCGGAAAAATCCACCGTCAGGAACAAGTCCGACCCGATCATGGCAATCATCAGCCGCAACGCAGGTCATACAGGAAGGCCGAAGCCTGCTCCCGCTCCATCAGTCGCGGTTTTTCTGGGGGCGGCGGCCGGACGGGATACCGGACTGGCCGGGTGAGCAGCGGTACTCATCTTTTGCACTCCTGCTAGCCTGAAGCTTACCTCACGGCATGTCTGCCAAAGCCATCAGCTTGCAACGTTCTGAAACCCGTGGAACCCGCACAACCCTGGCAAAGCCAGGCTGTACTGTACTCGTCCGGGAGGCTCTGCAAAAATCCTGTGATCCTGTGACTCGGCTGCTCGGGCAATCCTGAGGCCCCAAGCGGCTCGCAGACTCTTGCAGAGCTTCCTGGCGGGATTCCAGGCACTCTGACTCTTACAGTGGGAAGTTTTCCTTCACGGCCGCGGCAGAACGCGCCTCGGCCATCGAAATCACGTTCTTGCGCACCAGATCGGTCGAGACACTGGTCCAGCGTCTGCATCCCCACCGAAGCCCCTCGGTCTGGATGGCCGCATTCATCTGCGACACCTTCGCCTCGCGGATCAGGTTGCGAATCGCCGGCGTACCGATCGTGATCTCGTGCGCCGCCACCCGGCCACTGCCATCCTTCGTCTTCAGCAGCGTCTGCGAAATCACCGCCTTCAGCGACTCCGACAGCATCGCCCGCACCATGTCCTTCTCCGCCGCTGGAACACATCACGATACGGTCGATCGTCTTGGCCGCCGACGACGTGTGCAGCGTCCCGAACACCAGGTGGCCCGTCTCGGCCGCCAGCGCCAGCCGGATCGTTTCCAGATCCCGCAGCTCACCCACCAGAATGATGTCCGGGATCCTCACGCAGCGCACTCTTCAGTGCATTGTTGAACGACTGCGTGTGCGGCCCACCTCACGCTGGTTGATCAGGCGGCGCTGGACTCATGCACGAACTCGATCGGATCCTCCACCGTCAGGGATGTGCCCGTACACGTTCTCGTTGATGTGGTTGATCATCGCCGCCAGCGTAGTGGACTTGCCGGAGCCCGTCGGCCCCGTCACCAGCACGATGCCCCGCGGCTGCATCGCAATATCGGTAAACGACTTCGGCGAATTCAGCTGCTCCAACGTCAGAATCTTGGACGGAATCGTCCGCATCACCGCACCTGCCCCGCGCTCCTGCACAAAGGCATTCACACGGAAACGCGCCAGCCCCGGAATCGAGAACGAAAAGTCGCACTCCAGCCGCTCTTCATATTCCTTGCGCTGCGAGTCGTTCATGATGTCGTAGATGAGGTTGTGCACCTCTTCGCATGATCCATCGCCGGCAGATTGATGCGCCGCACATCCCCATGCACCCGGATCATCGGCGGCAGCCGCCGACAGGTGAAGGTCCGACGCCTTGTTCTTGACCGAAAAACGCCAACAGCTCTGTGATATCCATGCCGATCCCTGGCTCAGCTCGGGCAGCCACAGGCCCGCCAGCTTCCCCGCGCCCCCAATCCACGGACACAGAAAACCGCGCCAGCCTGCCCTGCCATGCCTGACAAAAAGTTCACGCAACGGATCCGGCCCAGCACCTCTGCAGGTCCGTGCAGCGAATCCATGACCCCGGCCACGCCCCGCCAGCCCCGGACAACCGGAAGCCGGACACGGCCAGAAGCCTCATCCGCTGCCCATACAGGGGCTGACGCAGAAATGCCCGCCCGGTCGAGACGAACTCACTGCCACAGGCGACGGAGCGGCATGCACCTCACCCGTTGTCGTGCGCAACACCTCCGTGACGACGCCCCCTCAATCCATTTTCACACTGTATTCAGCATGTAACAGGCCCACCAAAACCGGTGTGACACTCCCTCTCAAATTCCCCCACCCTTTCCCGTTTGCAGCACACCTGTGGCGTTGAAAGCCACAGTACAATACTCGCAGAAACGGCGACCGATCGCGCCTGACATGCGCGTGCGGGCTACCCTTTTGCTACCTGCAGCATACGCCAATTCATTCGCTAAACCGGTCACCATTCACGGCAATATCCGCCAGGCTGTGCCATATCCGGCCGGATCTCCCCGGTTCAGGCCTGTCCCGTATCCCATTCAGGAAAAATACGCACGGGCACAGACCATTACCATCGTGTACTTCACGCTGCTTTTTCCGGACGCATTGCGCCGATACACTGGCAGCAATTCAATCAGAAGGCAAATACCGGCCTTTTTCCGGATGAATACCAGCCGCACGAAAACCCATCGACCTTTCCCCACCCGGACTGCTATCCGGGCTGACCCGCCATCGCATCTCCCCGAGCCCCGCGGCGCTCGATACAGCCATGATGCACTGCCAGAACCGGCTGATGGAAGCCATGAGCGGCGATCTGCCCTCCGAGTCCCACATCTTCTCCTGCCTGCAGCAGGCCGCCGAAACCCTGGGATTCCCCCATATCTCGTGCATTTACCAGGCCTCGCTGCCCGTAGGAGCACCAGAATGGTCATGGCTCAACAACTACCCGGACGCCTGGCGACAGCACTACGCCAACGGCGGCCATGCCCTGCACGACCCCGCCTGCTGCGCGCCCGCCAGTCATCCACCCCGTTCAGCTGGGACGAACGGTTCTTTGCCGACGCACCGGAACTGTGGAACACCCTCGACCGGTTGGGCATGGGCCACGGCTGGACCCAGTCGGTCCTCGATGAACCGGGCGGCATCAGCATGATCACCCTGTCACGGGCCACACCGCTGTCGCAGCAGGAACTGCAGACCCATCAGCAGCACCTGCGCTGGCTCGGCCTGCTGGCCCACCAGGCCTTCTCCCGCGTCCTGCACGAACGGACACGCCAGCGGGCCCCTGCCTCACCCAGCGGGAAACCGAAGTCCTGAAATGGACCGCCGACGGCAAATCGGCGCAGGACGTGGCCCAGATCCTGGGACTGTCGAAAAACACCATCGACTTCCACATACGCAACGCCATCCTCAAGCTGGCAGCCCCTCAACAAGACGGCCGCCGTCGTGCGCGCCATCCTGATGGGCCTGTTCCAGTGACGCAGACGCAGCAGCCCGCGGACGGACGGGTGAACGGCGGCATCCCGGCCATGACAGCGCCAGCCGCCGCAATACCAGCCGTGGTAACACAGCACGACATTCACCAGCCGCAGCACCAACGAACAGCGGCCTCACCACCATGGAACCCTGGCAAACCGACCTGCTGCATCACCCACTGGACGATGCAACCTCCCTGCCCCAGGCCTTCGCCCGCATCGAACAGGGCAGCACAGACCCTGGGCTTCGACTACGTCTCGTACTGTCATCAGGCCCCCTGCCGGCCAGCAACCCGCGGGTCACGCTGGTCAACAACTACCCGAAGACTGGCGCTCGCACAACGCCGACGCCGGGCACTTCCCGAACGAAGCACAGATCCGCAGCCGCATGCAGTCCAGCCTGCCCATCCTGTGGACCGACGAAGTCTTTGCCCTGCACCCCGGACGTGCAGCAGAGCGCCCGGGAACACGGCATCTGTCACGGCTGGACCCAGGTATTCGGAGACAGCCCGGCCGGCACCGCCTTCCTGTCGCTGGTGCGACGCCACCCGGCCCTGAGCCCCGCATGAGCTGGAAAGCCAAGCGCGACCGCCTGAACTGGCTGGCCCGCGGCTCACACCTGCTGTCACGGCTGATCCTGCGGCAGCAGGGTCCAGCGGGACCGCCCCTGTCGGGCGGGAAAATCGAGGTCCTGAAATGGACCGCCGACGGCAAATCGGCGCAGGATATCGCCGAAATCCTGCTGCTGTCGAAAAACACCGTGGACTTCCACATCAAGAACAGCATCCGCAAGCTGAACGTGCCGAACAAGACGGCCGCGGTGGTGCGGGCGGTGTTGATGGGGATGATTCACTGAGCATGTATTCCCGGTGGTCTGCACGGAGGCTTGAACTGTGCAGGTTCCGGTGGGTCATTACAGGTTTTTCCGGCAACTCCGCCTGTAGCAGTTCACCCAGCAAGGCACCGATTTCCTCCCAGTGATCGTTCAGGAAGAAGTGTCCGCCAGAGAACCTGTGCACACGGCATCCGTCGTTGTGTACATGACCAGATCCGTGACCTTCTTCCCTGCACGTGGTGGTCATCCTCCCCGGACAGTACCACGATCGGAACCGAGAGCGGTGCCTCCATCACGAAGCGATAGTTATCGCACAGTTCGAAGTCACGCCGCAGTGTCGGCAGCATAACATCCAGCGCTTCCTTGTGCTCCAGCAGCTCCGGGGGTGTCCTCGAGTTCCGCAGATAATCGACGAACTCGTCCCTGGGAAGATTGTAGCGATGCTCCTTCTCCTCCCGGGCAAACAGGGTGCGGTGCGCTTACCCCCAGAAGCGACCAGCGCAACCGGCGAAGCGATTGCGCCGCCGGCGCAGGAGCTCGCGCCACCTCGAAAGCCAGAATGCCGCCCATGCTGTGGCCGAACAGGACGAAGCGCTGGGGGGCGATGCGTTCGATGGCGTCGCAGAAGCCGTTGACCAGAACGGAGATGTCCGAGGTCGCGGGCTCTCGGAAGCGGCGGCCGCGGCCGGGGAGCGTAGCCAGAGTGCAGACTGATTTTCCGGGATGACCGTCTCTTCGAGCGGGCGCCAGCCAAGGTTGCGGAGCCGCCGCGCATGCGAAACAGAGCAAATGGCGAATGTTGATCACTCTGACAATTTGTCTGCACAAACCATGTGTCCTATACGTCATACGCAGATAACCCGAAATACTGCAAAACAAATCACTCCATAAAACCGTTGATCTTGTCCACAGTCATACGAAGATAGGGAGGGTTTTCACCAATCATGTAAAGTGATCTCCTCAATTCTAAAACTCTTCGGCATTGGTTGACCATGAGCTTTTCAGCCACGAGCCACAATTTCGTCGAGAATCGTCTTGTTAGAGATGCTATAGACCTCTTGTCGCGAGAAAAAGATATGTCGCCTTCCTTAACTCTCCAGGATGGTAGTCATTAAGCGCCGTCATCATGCAGCAAAGCCGTTCCTGATGGCGCGTCATCCACGTCTCCTAAGGCATCGGATTGGCTCAAACCCTAAACGATAGCACTCCTGAACAACTGCATCACATCCCAGCACACTGCATTTCCATTCACTCTGTCAATAGTATCTATACCGCTCCTCATGAGAAAGAAACAAAACCTGCAACCATCGATTTCATGGAAACACTCTATCAATATTATCTATATTTCCAGAGCAAAAGAATCCAGTCATGACAACCAACAAATTCAACCTCATCTCCTTCCGCCGTCAGCTGCCTAGCCATTTCGTAAGCACATACGCCACCCATGGACCATCCCATGCGAAATCGAGGCCCGCGATTTCCTGATATGGATGCCAGTATAATAGGACGCCATGTTTTTCGATGAAGATACTACCACTATCAGGATCAACCCCAGCGCACGTACACCAGACACGAGCGCATTGCTGGGCCAGAGAGGCCCATCAAGTCCAGTATCATGCACATGAAACATCTGCCTCCGCCATCGCGGATCATTGGGGCGACATTTTACATCCACCCTGCCTCTCGCAACCACGCAATCAGAATCACAACACTGGCTTATTTTCATTGACAAATGACGCACTCAACATCCGCATTGCCCAGGAAAAATCAAATATTTGCGAAATACGCAAATTGAATCCCCATTTTGCCATTTTTCCAAGTAATGACATAACGAGCAATGAATGCCCGCCAGGTCGAAGAAGTTTGTCGTGCCGCCCCACGCGCTCCACACCCGCAACTCCTGCCAGATTCCGACCAGCACCTCTTTCCACCGGACCACTGGCGCCTCGTACGCGTGTGTGACCAGCGCTCCCGCATCCGGCGCCGAGCGGCGCCTTCCTGTCACCTTCCCGCTCGTGTTCAGCGTCGCTGCAGTCGCACGAATGCACTGGGCACCATGTACTCCGGCAACTCCGCCCTCAGGTGGTCACGCGAGTCGCTCCACCTCCTGTCGCTGCCCTGACCTTCATCCTCTCCAGCATATGCTGTGCCAACCTCTACGTCGGACGTACCTGCAGCATCATCATCCCGCGCCGTCCAGTACGCCACCAGCCGCTTGTCACCCAGTTGGTCCTCCGCGCCAGCACCACCACTTCCTTCACTTCAGCCAGCTCACCCAGCCGTGCCTCGATCTCGCCCAGCTCTGTCAAAGCCCCGGACGCTTGACCTGAAAGTCATTGCGGCCCACAAACTCGATCAGACCATCTGCACGCCAGTAACCCAGATCTCCCGTCCTGTACATCCGGGCATCGGGCGCATCGCTGAATGGATCCGATGAAAACGCTCGGCAGTCAGATCCGGGCGGTTCAGGACAACGCCACACCATCGCCACCAATATGGATCTCTCCGGTCACGCCAATGGGCACCGGCTGCTCTGACCATCCAGAATGTAGACCTGCGTATTGCCGATCGGCTGCCGATCGGCACCTGCCTCGTCGTCTCGTCGACCAGATCGTTCAGACGGCACGTCACCGCAAACGTCGTCGTCTCCGTCGGACCATACCCATTGAGCAGATTCTGCGGTGGGCTGTTTCTCAGCACCCGCCGGATGACACGCAGCATCGAGCACATCATCGCCACCCACGATCAGGTATCTGGGTTGCGCAAACACCATCCGCTGCTGTCTGCCACCCTGGTTGAACAGCCCCGCACTCAGGTACAGCACCGTCGCACCACCTTCCTGCGCGTGATCCGCCAAACTGCACCGTATCCAGCACCTGGTCGTGCGGCACCACCAGCATTCGCCCGCCATTGAGCAGTACCCCATACCTCCAGCGTCGAGGCATCGAACGCCGTGTTGCTGCAGTGCGACCACATCGTCTGCCGTCGCTCCGCAGATCCGTTGGCCATGACCAGACGGCTGCAGTCGCACGGTGCGGCACCGCCACGCCCTTGGAGCTTGCCGGTCGAGCCCGACGTATCCCATCACGTACGCCGCTCTGCACTCGGCTTTCGGTACTGCGGGGTTGTCTGCCGGCAGGCTGGCCACGGCCTGCAGCGCATGGCCCAGATCCAGCCACTGCACATCCTGCCCTGCCTCTGCTGTATCACTTGCCCTGGACCGCTGCATCACCGGACAGCACCACCTTCGCGGCGGTCCACTGCAGCATGGACGACGACGCTCCTGCGGGAACTCCGGGTCGACCGGAACATAGGTCCCGCCAGCCTTTCCAGGTGGCCAGCTGCACGGCAGTCGATCGATGCCTCGCGGCGCCACGATGGCTACACCGGCCCGGCCGCACCGTGGCCCAGCAGCCAGTGCGCCAGCTGGTTGGCGCTTCGCGTTCAGCTCTGAATAGGTCAGGCTCTGGCCCTCATACTGCACTGCCAGCGGCGTTCCGGTAGTGCGCTCACCTGCCGCTCGAACAGCTCAGTGAATCAGCGCATCCTTCGAGATGCGCCGCCTGCGTGGCATTGAACCCATGCCAGATGACCTGCTCTCTCTCTGCCTGCGGCACAACCTCCAGCGACAGCGGCTCCCGGTCAGGCGCATTCTCCAGCGCATCCACCACCTCCGCCACCGCACGGCTCAGCCTAACCCAGTACGCTCCGGCTCTACAACCCTGGCCTGCGTCTGTGCCGTCAGCGCAAATCCTCTCCCAGATCATCCACAGAAACCACAAACGGATGGTTCGTGCGCTCTCTTCCGTCAATGAATGACGCCCTTCTCTGCTTTCCCGTGACCCATAGAATAACTGTGACGGAAATTCAATATTGCACTAAACAGTGCTACATCACCGCCAATTCCACTATGGCGTTGAGCAGTGACAAGTGAGGTCTGTTCATGTTTCTGCAGGTTTACCAGCGTACCCTGCATGGATCTCATTGCATTGAAAACGTCAAATTTCCAATTTTGGAAACGCACAGGTAACGTATTGATAAACATGCCCATCATTCTCGTCCGAACCAGAAACGTCGCCCATCTCGCCCGGGCAGAACACTGCCAAATACCACATCATCCAGTGAAGTGCATTTGGCCAGCACCAGCCCATAGGCCACATGGAACAATGTCGCAGCGCTCGTCCTCAGCCGCCGGACGCATGTCTAATCGGCGTGAAAGCTCATCATCCAGCAGCCTTCCGAGCTCCTCTATCCCCGATCCGTTTCCATGCCATCCGTCATGCCAAACGGTGCCGTCTGTGTGTCAATGTTCGAAAGGGCATCTTGGAAGTAGCTATCCGCCTCGACGCCTCGCCTTCTGTCTGAACTGTGCTGCCAAACCCTCTGTAAGGAATAGGTTTTGGCAAAGAATCCCTCTCCCTTCAGAATCTGTATGACCTCCTCTTCCATAATATCCAAGAAACATGATCTAGAATCACGTGATGGAACATTACCACCCTATAACAGGATCATCCAGCCTGCGCTTCTTTCCTAGAATACGCACTGGCCGGAAGACCATCAATGGAGAGAACCAAAGATCCATCCTCAGATCTGCCTCTTTCAAGTAGGCCCTGATACATACAAGGATCATCCCATCCCCAGATATTTCCAGTGGTTCCAACACTCTGATCTGCACGGCGCTGAACCACCTGGACAGCATATGGCGGTCCGTCCCACAAACCTTGCCGTTTCTTAATGCATCGTGTCGACGCTAAACCACCTTCTCCATAGCATCTACAAAAACGATTCATATGACACTGAGATCTAAACGAAACTATCCCGCTAAGCAGCATGGATCGTTATCATTGAAAAGACGATGGTGGAATAAAACACCCTTCCTGCAGAGGGGCAAGCGGATAAATATCCTGTATATTACTCATACCCCCAGAGATCATCGAAAGCAATCCTGTCAATTTCCACTGTCCAAACTCCACCATTGTCAGCATTTCTGGCGTAATGTAATTACATCTCTCGGTATTAGATTCACTGGTGCTTTCCAGTCATTCGACCCATGTTCCTCAACTTTCTGGGTTAAGACAGCCAGGCTATTTGACTGGAATACTTGCTGTATCTCTAATTTCATCCCAATCTGGCGCAACTTCTGCAACATTGTTACAACTAATAGAGAATGCCCGCCCAGGTCGAAGAGAGTTGTCGTGCCGCCCCACACGCTCCACCCAGCAACTCCCTGCCAGATTCCGGCCAGCACCTCTTCCACCGGACCCTGCTGGCGCCTCATGCGCGATGTGTGACCAGCGCTTCCGCATCCGGCGCCGGCAGCGCTTTCCCTGTCCACCTTCCGCGCCGTGTTCAGCGGCATCGCTTCCAGTCGCACGAATGCACTGGGCACCATGTACTCCGGCAACTCCGCCCTCAGGTGGTCACGCAGCGTATGCTCCACCTCCTGTGTCGCTGCCTGGCGCCTTCATCCTCTCCAGCATATGCTGTGTCAACCTCACGTCGGACGTACCTGCAGCATCATCATCCCGCGCCGTCCAGTACGCCACCAGCCGCTTGTCACCCGGCTGGTCCTCCCGCGCCAGCACCACCACTTCCTTCACTTCGGGCAGTTCACCCAGCCGCGCCTCGATCTCGCCCAGCTCGATCCGGAAGCCCCGGACCTTGACCTGGAAGTCATTGCGGCCCACGAGCTCGATCAGCCCGTCTGCGCGCCAGTAACCCAGATCTCCCGTCCTGTACATCCGGGCATCGGACACTGCGCCGAACGGATCAGGGACAAAACGCTCGGCCGTCAGATCCGGGCGGTTCAGATAGCCAGCGCCACCCCATCGCCACCAATGTGGATCTCTCCGGTCACGCCACTGGGCACCGGCTGGCCCTGACCATCCAGAATGTAGACTGCGTATTGCCGATCGGCCTGCCGATCGGCACCCGCCTCGATCGTCTCGTCGACCAGATCGTTCAGACGGCACGTCACCGCAAACGTCGTCGTCTCCGTCGGACCATACCCATTGAGCAGATTCTGCGGTGGGCTGTTTCTCAGCACCCGCCGGATGACACTGGCATCGAGCACATCACCACCCACGATCAGGTATCTGAGTTGCGCAAACACCTCCGCCAGCTGGTCTGCCACCTGGTTGAACAGCCCCGCACTCAGGTACAGCACCGTCGCACCACCTTCCTGCATGATCCGGCCAAACTGCACCGTATCCAGCACCTGGTCGTGCGACACCACCAGCATTCGCCCGCCATTGAGCAATGCACCCCATACCTCCAGCGTCGAGGCATCGAACGCCGTGTTGCTGCAATGCACGACCACATCGTCTGCCGTCAGCTCCGCAAATCCGTTGGCTAGCGACCAGACGGCTGATCGCACGGTGCGGCACCGCCACGCCCTCGGGCTTGCCGGTCGAGCCCGACGTATACATCACGTACGCCGCTTCTGCACACTCGGCTTTCGGTACTGCGGGGTTGTCTGCCGGCAGGCTGGCCACGGCCTGCAGCGCATGGCCCAGATCCAGCCACTGCACATCCTGCCCTGCCTCTGCTGTATCACTTGCCTGGACCGCTGCATCACCGGACAGCACCACCTTCGCCCGGCAGTCCTGCAGCATGAACAGCCGACGCTCCTGCGGGAACTCCGGGTCGACCGGAACATAGGTCCCGCCAGCCTTCAGGGTAGCCAGCTGCCCCAGCAGCATCGATATGCCTCGCGGCGCCACGATGGCTACACACTGACCCCGGCCCGCACCGTGGCCCAGCAGCCAGTGCGCCAGCTGGTTGGCCTTCGCGTTCAGCTCTGAATAGGTCAGGCTCTGGCCCTCATACTGCACTGCCAGCGCTTCCGGTGTGCGCTCCACCTGCCGCTCGAACAGCTCGTGAATCAGCGCATCCTTCGGATACGCCGCCTGCGTGGCATTGAACCCATGAATGACCCTGCTCTCCCTGCCTGCGGCACAACCTCCAGCGACAGCAGCTCCCGGTCAGGCGCATTCTCCAGCGCATCCACCACCTCCGCCACCGCACAGCTCATGTAACCCAGTACACGCTCCGGCTCTACAACCCTGGCCTGCGTCTGTGCCGTCAGCGCAAATCCCTCTCCCAGATCATCCACAGAAACAGAGAATGGATAGTTCGTGCGCTCCCTTGCGGCGATGATCATCATGCCGGAGCGCCCCTCCATCTCCTGCATCGCCTGACTGTGCCGGAAGTTGAGCATCGCACTGAACAACGCCACATCACTGCCCAGTCCACTGCCACGCTGCACCTGGGCAAGCGAGGTCTGTTCATACTTCAGCAGATCAACCAGCGCCGTCTGCATCGCATGCATCGCGCCAAGTACATCAACCCCTTCAGCTTCAGGCGTACCGGCAGCGTATTGATGAACATCCCACCGTACGGTCCGCCCCGGCAACTCCCCCATGCGCCCCGACAGCACACTGCCAAACACCACGTCATCACGAGACGCACACCTGGCCAGCACCAGACCATAGGCCACATGGAACAGCGTCGCCGCACTCATGCCCAGCCTTCGGACACGTGCACGGATACGCTGCGACAGGCCATCATCCAGCGGCCTTCTGAGCTCCTCTATCCCCGTACCGTCTCCATGCACATCCGTCGTCCAAACGGCGCCGTCTGCCCGTCCACATCGCCCAGCATCTGCCGGAAAAACGCTATCGCCTTCGCCTCCCGCTCCTCATCCAGACTGTGGGCAACAAACTCCCGGTACGCCACCGGCTCCTGCAATGCCTCTTCGTGACCTTCCAGAATCTGCACTGCCTCAGACATCAGCACATCCAGCGATACGTGGTCCAGAATCACATGGTGAAATGTGATCAGCCCATAGCATGGTCCCTCGGTCTGCTCCCCTCCCGCGACGTGCACCGGCTGCAGCCTCAGCAGCGGCGCCCGGCCAGGATCCATGACCAGTGACGTCTTCTCCAGGTGCTCCCCTGATGCAGGTCAGTGTATCTATCTCTTTTCGATCCAGCAACAATCTTCAGCGGCTCCATCTCCAGCTCTGCATGCCGGTACACCACCTGCACCGCCTGCGGCAGCCCCTCCCACAGAACGGCCGTTCTCAATGCATCATGTCTGGATATAACCTTCTCCATCGCTCCAGCAAAACGCTGGAACCAGTCCTGCGACGTGAAGGACACAATCGCGCTGATCACATACGGATCATTGTCCCGGTGGAAATGGTGATAGAACAGCACCCCTCCTGCAGCGGCGCCAGCGGATGAGACTATCCTCCACATTGGCGGCACCTCCGGGCACCGATTCGACAATCGCTTTCAACATCCGCCTGCGTCAGCTCGATCAGCGGCAGCATCTCGGCGTGATCCGGTCGCATCCTTCCGGGATCAGGTTGGCTGGCAGTTTCCTTTCGGTCGCGCCCTGCTCTCCCATGCCCGCAGCAGAGTTCACCAGGCTTCGTGCATCAAATACTTGCCGAATATCCGCTTCGAACCCTGCCTGTCGCAACTTCTCTACCATCGATACGATCAGCGGCGAGTGTCCGCCCAGATCGAAGAAGTTGTCGTCCGCCCCCACACGCTCCACACCCAGCGGCTCCTGCCAGATACCGGCCAGCACTTCTTCCACCGGCCCCTGTGGCGCCTCGTACGCGTGCGTGACCAGCGCTTCCGCATCCGGCGCCGGCAACGCCTTCCTGTCCACCTTCCCGCTCGTGTTCAGCGGCATCGCTTCCAGTCGCACGAATGCACTGGGCACCATGTACTCCGGCAGCTCTGCCCTCAGGTGTTCACGCAGTCGTGCCACCTCCTGCTGCCGGGTTTCTTCTCCTTCCCCGGTATCTGCCGCATCAGACGCTGCGTCGTGTGCATCCGCTGCCCCCCCGTCTCTGGCCGTCCAGTACGCCACCAGCCGCTTGTCGCCCGGATGGTCCTCCCGCGCCAGCACCACCACTTCCTTCACTTCAGCCAGCTCACCCAGCCGCGCCTCGATCTCGCCCAGCTCTATCCGGAAATCCCCGGACCTTGACCTGGAAAGTCGTTGCGGCCCACGAACTCGATCAGCCCATCTGCGCGCCAGTAACCCAGATCGCCTGTCCTGTACATCCGGGCATCCGGCTCATCGCTGAACGGATCCGGGATGAAACGCTCGGCCGTCAGCTCCGGGCGGTTCAGGTAACCCCAGCGCAACACCATCACCACCGATGTGGATCTCTCCGGTCACGCCAATCGGGCACCGGCTGGCCCTGGCCGTCCAGAATGTAGACTCTGCGTGTTGCCGATCGGCCTGCCCAGCGGAATCTTCTGGCTACCCCTCATCGATCAGATCATTGAGCCGGCAGGTCGTCGCAAAGGTCGTCGTCTCCGTCGGACCATAGGCCGCCATGAAGTTCTCGGGAGCACCGTATTTCAGCACGCGACGGATCGTGTTCGGTTCGATCACATCACCACCCGTCAGCAGGTACTTCAGTCGGCTCAGCGGCTCGGCCAGTGCATCCGCATACTGGTGGAACAGCCCGATGGTCATGAACATCGTCGTGACCCCTCGTCCAGCAGCAGCTGCCGAAACCGGACCGGATCCAGCACCGTCTCCTGCGGCACGATCACCACCCGCGCCCCATTGAGCAGCGCCCCCCAGGTCTCGAAGGTCGATCCATCGAACGCCGGATTGCTGAAATGCGCCAGCACATCCTCCGGTGTGATGTCCGCATATCCGTTGGCAAACACCAGACGGTTCACACCACGGTGCGGGGCCATCACGCCCTTGGGCTGCCCCGTCGAGCCCGACGTATACATCACGTACGCCGCTTCGGCACATCTCGGCTTTCGGTACCGCGGGGTTATCTGCTGGCAGGCTCGGCCACGGCCTCAGCGCATGGCCCAGATCCAGCCACTGCACGTCCTGCCCTGCCTCTGGGGCTCGTATCACTTGCCTGGACCGCTGCATCACCCGGACAGCACCACCTTCGCCCGGCAGTCCTGCAGCATGAACAGGCGCCGCTCCTGCGGGAATTCCCGGATCGATCGGCACATAGGTCCCACCAGCCTTCAGTGGGTGGCCAGCTGCCCCAGCAGCATCGGTATGCCCGCGGCGCCACGATGGCCACGCACTGGCCGCGGCCCGCACCGTGGTCCAGCAACCAGTGCGCCAGCTGGTTGGCCTTCGCGTTCAACGCTGCGTACGTCAGGCTCTGGCCCTCGTACTGCACCGCCACCGCTTCAGGCGTCCGCTCCACCTGCTGCTCGAACAGCTCGTGGATCAGCGCATCCTTCGATACGCCGCCTGCGTGGCGTTGAACCCGTGAATGACCCAGTTTCTCTCTGCCTGCGGCACAACCCTCCCAGCGACAGCAGCTCACGGTGAGGCGCATTCTCCAGCGCATCCACCACCTCCGCCACCGCACAGCTCATGTAACCCAGTACACGCCCGCTCTACAACCCCTGGCCTGCGTCTGTGCCGTCAGCGCAAATCCTCTCCCAGATCATCCACAGAAACCACAAACGGATAGTTCGTGCGCTCCTGCGCCCTACCACCTCAATGCCAGAACGTTTCCCTGCACCTTGCATCGCCTGACTGTGCCGGAAGTTGAGCATCGCACTGAACAACGCCACATCACTGCCCAGCCCACTGCCACGCTGCACCTGGGCAAGCGAGGTCTGTTCATACTCAGCAGATCAACCAGCGCCGTCTGCATCGCATGCATCGCGCCGAGTACATCAGCCCCTTCAGCCTCAGGCGCACCGGCAGCGTATTGATGAACATCCCCACCGTACGGTCCGCCCCGGCAACTCCCCCCATGCGTCCCGACAGCACACTGCCAAACACCACGTCATCCCGGACGCACACCTGGCCAGCACCAGACCATAGGCCACATGGAACAGCGTCGCCGCACTCGTGCCCAACCTCCGGACACATGCACGGATACGCTGCGACAGGCCATCATCCAGCGGCCTTCTGAGCTCCTCTATCCCCGTACCGTCTCCATGCACATCCGTCAGTCCAAACGGCGCCGTCTGCCCGTCCACATCGCCCAGCATCTGCCGGAAAAACGCTATCGCCTTCGCCCTCCCGCCTCATCCAGACTGTGGGCAACAAACTCCCGGTACGCCACCGGCTCCTGCAATGCCTCTTCGTGACCTTCCAGAATCTGCACCGCCTCGGACATCATCACATCCATTGACACGTGATCAGAAATCACATGATGGATCGTCAGCAATCCGTAACACAGATCATGACCATCATTGCTCAGCCCAACAACATTCACTCGCTGCAGTCTCAACAGCGGCGCCCTGGCCAAGATCCATAACGAAAGGAGAGTCATCCAGATACTCTTTTTGATGCAGACCAGCGCTCCTCTTCTTTCGACTTTGCCGCAATATCCAGTGATTCGATAAAAAGATCTGCATGTCGGCAGACCACTTGAACAGCACATGGCAGACCCTCCCAGAAAAACGGCCGTTCTGAATGCATCGTGCCTGGATACAACTACATTAATGGCAGAAGCAAAATCTTCCAGCAGTTTTTCAGAATCAAATCTCAGAATAAATGCGGTGACGTACGGATCATTTTTCCTCATGAAGACGATGATAGAACAGCACCCCTGCTGCAACGGCGAGAGCGGGTAAATATCCTGCACATTGACAGCCCCTTCCGGAACCTGGCAACAACACCGTCGATTTCCTCTTGTCTTTAACTTTGACCAGCGGCAGCATTTCAGGGGAAACCCTGGCGACACCCTTCTGGAATGAGGCTCCGAGGCACATCCCAGCGCTCTTCATCCTCTGACGAACATTCGACGCAAGCTCTGCCAGATTCAGCGCATCGAACACCATCCGGATGCCTGCCTGAAGTCCAGATTTCCTGAGCCTCTCCACCATGGACACGATCAGCAGCGAATGCCCACCCAGATCGAAGAAGTTGTCATACCGACCTACCTCTCCACACTCCCAGCAGCTCCTGCCAGATACCGGCCAGCACCTCTTCGACCGGACCCTGTGGCGCCCTCGTACGTGTGTGTGACCAGCGCTTCCGCATCCGGCGCCGGCAACGCCTTCCTGTCCACCTTCCCATTGGGCGTCAGGGGCATCGCATCCAGCTTCACGAATGCAGAGGGCACCATGTACTCCGGCAGCTCCGCCTTGAGTAGCGTTCACGCAGTTCCGACGCGCCAACTTCCACAGCCACACTGAACATGTCTCCCTTCCAGAGGAGTATCACTATCCAGACCAGTCCAGTATGCCACCAGCCGTTTATCCCCCGGCCGATCCTCCCGGGCCACAACGACCGCCTCCTGATCCCCGGAATCTCACAGAGCCTGGCCTCGATTTCACCCAACTCGATCCGAAGCCCCCTGATCTTGACCTGGAAATCATTTCGCCCCAGATACTCGATAGCACCGTCGGAACGCCAGCGTCCCAAATCTCCCGTCCTGTACATACGCGCATCCGGCACATCACTGAACGGATCCTGCACGAAACGCTCCGCCGTGAGCTCCGGACGGTTCAGGTAACCTCGCGCCACCCCTCACCGCCAATATACAGCTCCCCGTCACACCACGGGGTACCGGCAGACGATTCTCGTCCAGAATGTAGATTCCTGATGTTATCACGGACGCCCAATGGGAACCCTGCTTTCCCTCTGGAACGCATCGCATGTCCAGTAAACAGCATCAGCGGCAGCTTCCGTAGGACCATACAGATTATGGAATCGCACATGCGGAAGCTTTCTCTGCGCCCGTTGCAGCAGACTCAGGGGAAGCTCCTCACTGCCACACAGGATGTGCCGGATACTGCCGCATTGGCCACGTTCCACAAAGTCCAGGAACACCTGCAGCATGGATCGGCACGAAATCCACCATCGTGATGCGTTGCTCGTCGATCAAACCAATGAGGTAGCCAGGATCACGATGCCCTCCGGGCCTTGCCAGCACCATCGCAGCACTCTTCACAAGTGTCCAGTACAGCTCCCAAACCGACCCGTCAAAAGCAAACGACGTCTTCTGGAGTATCCGGTCACTGGCCTGCATGCCAATCTCCGGAGGCATCCACAACAGGCGATTGACTACTCCACGGTGCTCATTCATCACCCCTTGGGCAAACCTGCCAGATCCTGACGTATAAAATGACATACGCCAGGTTACGTGCTGTCTGCCCCGTCTCTTCCGTACTTATATTTTCCCTGGAATAGCCCTCATATGTCGTCTCATCATCAAGAATAATTATCTGCTCAGTATCCAGCACTGATTTCGGCAAACGTGTCAGCACATGACGTTGCGTCACCAGCACACGCGCCTGAGAATCCATGAGCATGTACCTATGCGCTCAACCGGATACTCCGGATCAACCGGCAACAGGCCGCACCGGATTTAAGAACTCCCCAACAGGCCAATAACCATCTCCGGGCTTCGCTCGACACTGAGCGCAACCAGGGCGTCTGGCTGGATGATGGACAAGCCTGAATCTGTCTTCCAGCGCCCGCAACCGATGTGCCAGCTGATTGGCTCTTTCGTTGAGCTGCGCATATGTCAGCTCACCCGTTGAATGACACACTGCAACTGCACCCGGTGTACGGGCCACCTGCGCCTCAAAAAGCTCATGAAGGAGTAGTATGATCCGCACGAGCCTGCCCGCCAATGTTATGGTAGCCTGTAACCTCTTCTCTTTGACTCTCCGTCAACAATGGAAGACGATCTACATTATTTTCAGGGAAGGAAAGCCCTTCATCAACAAAACACCAACAAACTATTTACAAACTGATAAATCCAAAATCATCAAACTGCCCAACATCATAGTCTATCCACCCTCGACACCATGCTTGCCATAATGAAACTCCATGTCAGGTGTCGTAACCAGAGTTACCGATATCAAACTCGTCAACCCTCACCCTAGCTAGCCCTGGCGCAACCTCGCAGATCCCTCCTTCATTTCCCGTTCAAAACTGAATGTGTTCTGAAAAGACAGGAAGAGAATCAGAATCCCCTACTGCCAGCCACCCTTGACACAACGAATTCAAAGGGCGTATCAACATACTCCATGGCCTCGAGAACCCGGTCACGCACCCGAAGAACGAACTCTCAAATGAAGGCGAATCGCGCAAATCCATGCGAATCGCAAGCATGTTGATGAAAACAGCCTATCATCTCGTTCAGCTCGGGCCGATTCCAGGGAAACCGGTATGCCAATCGCAAAATCCTTTTCCCCACTGAACTCGGGAAATCACACGCATAGGCTGCAAGAAAAATATGAAATGGCGTTACACCAATATTAGAGGCGTACCGTTGAACCCGTCCCAAAAAGATCCCTCGAAACCTCTATCGGTACACGCTTGCTACCCCCTGCCCCCGTCGCCACAGCCAGTGGAGAGGCTCAGATACTGAGGCATTCCTTCCAGTGTCTTTTTCCCAGTAGGTCAGACCACGATCGAGCCCCCTCTCCTGATTGTCTCCCTTTGCCAAAAAGGCATAATCGCCATACTGTATGGAAAGGCGGTACCGACCAGAACTCCCTGCTGAGCATATGCTGCCCAGATCTCATCCAGTCAGAAATCCCTACAGACCCGCCATCAAATACGACGATGAAGCGTCAGAAGAACATAATGCTTTTATCATGCAGCCTTATGACAGACAGCCTGACCAGGCAGCCGGACTCGAAAATCAAACGGGCGCGCTCCTTCTTTGTGCATATAACATTATTAAGCACAGAGAGGCAATCCGCCTCCATATCTCCATCATCATGAAACTGTCCGACAAGACGACCTCCTTTCATGATGAATTCGGCATTGTCACATGAATGGCTGGAATTGCCGACAATATTCGCAATATCGATGAACCTGACTCTCCAGCAAGGGGCGCATCCATAACCACTCTGCACGGGGCCCCTGTTCCCCGCACGAATGGCCGTTCTGAGCACCTCGTGTCTGACTGACCGCGCGCAGGGCTCTCTCGAAGCGCGCAGCATCAAATTCGCCATGGACAGTCACCAGCCCGGCCGTATTCTGACCGACGACATCCGGATTGAGCTGATCAACCAGCCACAGACGTTCCTGCGCGCACGACAGGGGAGCATGGCCCTGCAGATGAAGGGACGATTCTTGATTGTCTCTACTGCGAGCGATCTGCTTTTTCAGGTAGCAGCAAAGCTTGACACGCTGCTCCGGGGTCAAACCTGCCAATTGTTCTTTTATTCTGTTCATGTCACACACCTTGTGTACTGGAACCCATTACGCCAAACATCAGGAGCCATTTCCTAGCCATTGTCAATAATTCTGAACCCCTAGCACGAGTTCGTCACTGATCAGTAGCCATCAAAAATGGCGGTAACACACAATAAATTGATCAGACCGGCTCAGTGTCGAATATTTGTTTATATAGGCAACACCCTCGTCAACCATCAATAATCACAGGAGAGATCATTCACTCAATCCAGCTCTTGCAGGAAGCCGACTGCTTTTGAAGTACGACACAGAGCGATCGAGCATATCTACACTGGCCGGCAACAGCTCCACCCCCAGTGCCTGCGCCGCATCCCGCGTCACCGCACTGCTCACTGGAACCGCTTCCCGAACCGGTGCATCCTGATGCCCCGACCCCGCCGACTTGAACAGGAATGCCCCCAGCCTTGCCGACGGGTCATCCGGATGTGCCTCGAAGAAGCGCAGCGCCTCATCCCGCCACACCCGATCGGACACCTCCCGGATGGTGTATCCACCACGCCGCAACGCGGCCAGTATCGCGGCCCGATCCGATACGCCCAATGCCACCGGGTGCCATGTCCGGTTGCACAGCACCGCCGACTGCGACAGCACCACGATGGCCGCGGCTATCTGGTCCACGGCCGTCAGCGTCTCTCCGAACTCCCGCTCGGGCGCGGCCCCCCAGCACGGCAATCGCGCGAACGACGCCCCAGAACGAGTCATCCAGCTGGCAGGCGCCATGCTCGCTGTCACCCGATACCCTTCCCGCCCGGTGAATCGATACGGGGATGCCCCGTTCTCTTGCCTGTTCCACCAACCGTTCCGCCACCCACTTCGTCTGGACATAGCCACCATGCAGGTGCTCACCATGCCGCGGCAGTGAGCTTTCCCTGAGCATCTCCCGTCCAGCCGCATCCTCCGGCGTCAGCACCGAGGTCGTCGATACGAAGTTCAGATACTTGGCGTGGTGACGTGCCGCCATCCGGATCAGTTCACGCGTGCCTTCCACGTTGGCCTGTTGCATCTGCTCATAGGGCATCAGGTGGTTCACGTAGGCACCGCAGTGGTAGATCGCATCCATCCGCTCGCACAGGCCTTCGTAGACGTCTTCTTCCAGCCCCAGTGAGGGCAGTGACAGGTCGCCTGTCACCACCTCCAGACGGTCGAACTCGATGTCCTCTTCCAGCACATACCGTTTCAGGCTGTCTCTCAGACGCTGCAGGCCATGTCCGGCATCCCGGGCACGCACCACGCAGGTGACATGGGCAGACGTTCGCCTTTGCAGCTCCCGCAGCACGAATGCTCCCAGGAACCCCGTCGCCCCAGTCAGCAGCACCTGCCTGACCGCATCGACCTCCACCACGGGCGGCGCTTCTGCAACCAGACCGGGATCCAGTACGGCATCTCGCTGCATCTGCTCCCACGTACTGTTCGAATCATCCGGTCCTGCGCCCACCTGAATGAGCCCGGCCATGGCCGCCACGCTGGGCACCCGGTAGAAGGTCTGGAGATCGATCTCCCGTCCCAGCCGCTTCTGCACGTTGACCAGCAGCTGCAGGATCAGCAGCGAATGTCCGCCCAGGTCGAAAGAAGTTGTCGTGCCGCCCCACACGTTCCACACCCAGCAGCTCCTGCCAGATACCGGCCAGCACCTCTTCCACCAGCCCCTGTGGCGCCTCGTACGCGTGTGTGACCAGCGCTTCCGCATCCGGCGCCGGCAGCGCCTTCCTGTCCACCTTGCCGTTGGGCGTCAGCGGCATCTCATCCAGTTTCACGAATGCCGACGGCACCATGTACGGCGGCAGCTCTGCCTTCAGGTGATTGCGCAGTACCTCCGCTGTCGGCACTTCCGCTTCCGGCAGCCCTGCTGGGCCACCCAGTACGCCACCAGACGTTTGTCTCCCGTGGCACCGGGTACGCTTGCTGCATCTTCCTGCCCCTGCCCCGTCTGCCCGGCTTCCCCTGGCCACAACCAGCACTTCCTGACCGCCGGCAACCCGGCAAGCCGCGCCTCGATCTCGCCCAGCTCGATCCGGAAACCCCGGATCTTGACCTGGAAGTCATTCCTGCCCTGGTATTCGATGGTGCCGTCGGCTCGCCACCCTGCCCAGGTCTCCCGCTCCTGTACATCCGCGCAGCCGGGATCATCACTGAACGGATCACGCACGAAACGCTCTGCCGTCAGTTCCTCACGGTTCAGGTACCCCCTGGCCACACCATCGCCGCCAATGTAGATCTCTCCCGTCACCCCCATCGGTACCGGTTGTTTCTGCTCATCCAGTATGTAGATCCGTGCATTGGCCACTGGCCCGCCAATCGGCACGCCCTGTCCGGAAGCCGGCATCCAGTCCGGCGGTACGTGGTACATCGTTGCACACACGGTTCCCTCGGTCGGGCCATAGGCATTGATGAAGTGCGTTCTGCTGCACCACTGTTGTGCCAGCTGCGGCGGGCACGCCTCGCCCACCGCCACCAGCGTCTTCAGGCATTCCAGCCCCTCGGGCGAACCCAGGGCGCTCAGCGCCGTCGGCGGCAGCGTCACGTGCGTAATGCCCCGCTCCTGCAGCAGCGCACACAACGGCTCGCCCGGCATCAGCCGCGCCTTCGTCGACAGATGCAGGCTTGCCCCATGGCTGAGTGACATCACCACTTCCCACGCACAGGCATCAAAACTGAACGAGGCAAACTGCAGCACCCGGCTCGAGGTATCAATACCCAGCGCCGCCTTCTGCAGCGTCGCCAGATTGCAGACCCCGCCATGTGCCAGCTCAACCCCCTTGGGCCTGCCTGTCGAACCCGAGGTGTAGATCACATACGCCAGATGCCGTGAGGTCTGACCCGTCTCTTCACGACCAATGTTGTCCTGCGGCTGACCTGCATACGTCGATTCCTCATCGAGCAGCAGCACTTCCCCGGGGCCACCTGCAGTTTCACCTGTACCTTCAGCATCTGCTCCCTCTGCACCTGCGCCGCTCTCCCCGACACCGCCTGCGTCCTCCGGTCTGCTGATTCCAGGCCCGGAACCATCCACGACACGGGCTGCCGCCTGCAGACGCTCCTGCAGTGTCCGCTGCGTCAGCAGCACCTTTGCCTGCGAATCCCTGAGCATATGTGCGATGCGGTCTGCCGGATACCCGGATCCACCGGCACGTACGCCGCCCCCGCCTTCAGGATCCCCAGCAGACCCACCACCATCTCCAGACTTCTTTCCACACTGATCGCCACCAGCGCATCCGGCCCCACCAGTGGGGCTCCTGACGCATCCTTCAGACTCCGCAAACGGTGTGCCAGCTGGTTGGCCTTCGCGTTGAGCTGAGCATACGTCAGCCTCTCGTCCTCGTACTGCACCGCCAACGCTTCCGGTGTGCGCTCGACCTGCCGCTCGAACAGCTCATGGATCAGTGCCTGCCTTCGGATACACCAGCCTGCGTAGCGTTGAATCATGAACGACCTGCTCTTCTCTGCCTGCGGCACAACCTCCCAGCGAAAGCAGCTCCGGATCAGGCGCATGCTCCAGCGCATCCACCACCTCCGCCACCGCACAGCTCATGTAGCCCAGTACACGCCCGGCTCTACAACCCTGGCCTGCGTCTGTGCCGTCAGTGCAAAACCCTCTCCCAGATCATCCACAGAAACCATCATCGGATAGTTTGTACGCTCCCGACTATCGGCAGCCACGATCCGCCGGGCGACCTCGTCTCTGTCATCGGAAACCCGACTATGACGGTAGTCAGCACTCGCACTGAACAGCGCTGGTATCGCCAGCTGAGTGAACTGACGCGCTGCACATCAGCCAGCGGTGTCTGTTCGTACCTCAGCAGTTCAACCAGCGCGTTCTGCATGGTCTCGCGTGGCAGCCAGTACATCAACACCGCTTCAGCCTGGCGCGAACCGGCAATGTATTGATGAACATGCCCACCATACGGTCTGCACCCATGACACCCCCCATGCGCCCAGACAGAACGCTGCCAAACACCACGTCATCCCGTGACGAACATTTGGCCAGCACCAGAAGTCCATAGGGCAACATGAACAGCGTCGCCGCACTGACGCCCAGTCGTCTGGTGCACGTGCCCGAATCCGCCTGCGAAAGTCCATCGTGCAGCGGCACTTCGGCTACATCACGTCCATCTCCATGGACATTCATCAAGCCGAAACGGGAGCCGTCTGCCCGTCAACGTCTCCAACATCTGCCCACGGAAAAAGCGCTTCGATTCGATCCCCGATCTGCGGTTCAGACTGCGCAACGAAACCTCCTCGGTACGACATCGGGCTCGCAACAGCGTCTCATTGCCTATCGAGAATCTGCAGCGATCTCATCCATCATCACATCCACCGACTACGTGGTCGCAGAAATCACGTGATGGAATACGACAAGCGCATGACTGCACCGCAGATCCTTTCATTCCTCCCGCGTAAATGCACGGGCCTGCAGGCTGATCAGAGGTGCTTTTCCCAGATCCATGCCCAGAGAAGCATTCTCCAGATAGCCCCTGATGCACGCCGAAGCCTCTCCCCTTCGTCCACAGGAATCTCCATGGTTCGACAGGGAGCTCTCGCATGCCGGTATACCACCTGCAACGGCTGGGAAGCCCTCCCACAGAATCGGCCGTTCTCAGTGCATCATGTCTCGCGATCACCCGGTCTCATGGCGTCCGCGAAGCGCTGCGAACCAGTCTGCTGACGCTGAAGGACACAGTAAAGCGCTGATGCACATACGGGATCACGATCCGGATGAAAATGGTGATAGAACAGAACCCCTCCTGCAGCGGCGCAAGCGGATAGATGTCCTGTACATTGGCTGCTCCCCGTGGTACCGTTTTCGACGACGCGGTCGATATCCTGCCTGTGTCAGCTACCACCAGCGAAATCATCTCCGGCGTGATACGCGCACACCCTTCGGGAATCCGGGCTGACGGCCCTGCCTTCTTCGGTCGCGCTTCTGCTCCCGACTGCAGCGGCCAGTTCCGCCAGATCAAGTGCACTGAAAACTCCGCCGAATCTCCGCTCGATTCCCACCTGTGCGCAGCTGCTACCATGGACACGATGCATCAGCGAGTGTCCGCCCAGATCGAAGAAGCTGTCATGCCGCCCCACACGCTCCACACCCAGCAGCTCCTGCCAGATACCGGCCAGCACCTCTTCCACCGGACCCTGTGGCGCCTCGTACGCGTGTGTGACCAGCGCCTCCGCATCCGGCGCCGGCAACGCCTTCCTGTCCACCTTCCCGCTCGTGTTCAGCGGCATCGCTTCCAGTCGCACGAATGCACTGGGCACCATGTACTCCGGCAGCTCTGCCCTCAGGTGTTCACGCAGTCGCCACTCCTGCTGCAGGCGAGTGCCTCGTCCCCTCCAGTCTCGGCCACCTGTGGCGTCGGGTGTCCGCTGCATCTTCATCCCGCGCCGTCCAGTACGCCACCAGCCGCTTGTCACCCAGTTGGTCCTCCCGCGCCAGCACCACCACTTCCTTCACTTCAGCCAGCTCACCCAGCCGTGCCTCGATCTCGCCCAGCTCTATCCGAAAGCCCCGGACCTTGACCTGAAAGTCATTGCGGCCCACAAACTCGATCAGACCATCTGCACGCCAGTAACCCAGATCTCCCCGTCCTGTACATCCGGGCATCGGGCGCATCGCTGAATGGATCCGGGATGAAACGCTCGGCCGTCAGATCCGGGCGGTTCAGGTAACTCCAGCGCCACACCATCGCCGCCGATGTGGATCTCCTCGTCACACCAATGGGCACCGGCTCGCCCTGGCCGTCCAGAATGTAGACCTGCGTGTTGCCGATCGGCCTGCCCAGAGGAATCTTCTGGCTGCCTTCATCGATCAGGTCATTGAGCCGGCAGGTCGTCGCAAAGGTCGTCGTCTCCGTCGGACCATAGGCCGCCATGAAGTTCTCGGAGCACCGTATTTCAGCACGCGACGGATCGTGTTCTGGCTCGATCACGTCTCCCCGTCAGCAGGGTAGCTGCAGCCGGCTCAGTGGCTCCGCCAGTACATCCGCATACTGGTGAAACAGCCCGATGGTCATGAACATCGTCGTGACACCTTCGTCCAGCAGCAGCTGTCCGAACCGAACCGGATCCAGCACCTGTCTCTGCGGTACGATCACCACCCGCGCCCCATTGAGCAGTGCCCCCCAGGTCTCGAAGGTCGATCCATCGAACGCTGGATTGCTGAAATGCGCCAGCATCATCCTGCTGTGTGATGTCCGCATATCCGTTGGCAAACACCAGACGGCTTTCACGCCACGATGCGGAGCCATCACCCCTTCGGGCTGGGCCCGTCGAGCCCGAGGTGTACATCACGTACGCCGCCTCGGCACATTCGGCCTCGCACCGCGGGGTTGTCTGCTGGGCAGACTGGCCACGGCCTCCAGCGCATGGCCCAGATCCAGCCACTGCACGTCCTGGCCTGCCTCTGGGGCGTCTTCTGCTTCGACTGCCGCATCGCCCGACAGTACCACCTTCGCCCGGCAGTCCTGCAGCATGAACAGGCGCCGTTCCTGCGGGAACGCCGGATCGATCGGTACATAGGTTCCACCAGCCTTCAGGGTGGCCAGCTGCGCCAGCAGCATCGGAATACCACGTGGTGCTGCGCTGGCCACGCACTGGCCACGACCGGCTCCATCAATCCAGAAGCCAGTGGGCTAGCTGGTTGGCCCTTCGCGTTGCCCAGCGCTGCGTACGTCAGCCTCGCGTCCTCGTACCGCACCGCCACCGCATCCGGTGTGCGCTCGACCTGCTGCTCGAACAGCTCGTGGATCAGCGCATCCTTCGGATACTCGGCCTGTGGCATTGAACCCGTGAATGACCTGCTAGCTCTGCTCCAGCGGCACACCTCAGCGACAGCAACTCCTGTCATGCGGATCCGTCTCCAGACGCCTCGACCACCTCAGCCACCGACTACAGCTCACATAATCCAGTACACGCGATCCGGCTCAACGACTCTGTCGCGTCTGCCGACCGTCAGAACAAACCCATCCCTACCCAGATCATCCACAGAAACATCAAACGATAGTCTGTGCGTCCCTGCGCCCCCACCACCTCACACCCGGCAGAACGTCTCCTCGCGTGCATCGCTGGGCTGTGCCGGAAGTTGAGCATCGCGCCAACAACGCCACTCCTGCCAGCCAATCCACTACGACGCTGCACACCGCATAGCGAGGTCTGTTCATACCTCAACAAACTCAAACCATGCATCCTGCATCAGATGCATCGCTTCCAGTACATCAGCCCCCTTCAGCTTCAGGGCGTACTGGCAGCGTATTTGATGAACATCCCACCCTGTACGGTCCGCTCACCTCCCACCCATGCGTCCGACAGACACTGCCAAACACCACGTCATCCGAGACGCACACCTGGCCAGCACCAGACCATAGGCCATGTGAAACAGCGTCCCGCACTCATCCCCAGCTGCTTGACACGTGCATACGGATACGACTGCGCACAGCCCATCATCCAGCTCGACCTCTGAGCTCCTCATCTCCTCACCGTCCATGTACATCCGTCAGCGCCAAATGGTGCTGTCTGCCCGTCCATCATCGCACAGCATCTGCCTGAAAAACGCTTCGCCTTCGCCTCCCGCCCCTCATCCAGACTGTGGGCAACAAACTCCCCCGGTACGCCACCGGCTCCTGCCAGATGCCTCTTCGCGCCCTCCAGAATCTGCACTGCCTCATGCATCATCACATCCAGCGACACAGGATCCAGAATCACACGGATGAACGTGATCAGCCCATAACACTGGTCCCATCGACTCTGCTCGCATCCACCGCGATACGTGCACCGGTCGCAGCGCCAGCACAGCGCGCGGCCAGGATCCATCACCAGTGGCACGCTTCTCAAGATAAAGTTCTCCCTGATGCAGGTCAGTGTCATCATCGTCTCTTTCGATCCAGGACAAGCTCCAGAGGCTCCATCTCCAGCATCCACGTATGCCGGTACACCACCTGCACCCGGGCCTGGGCAGCCCATCCCACAAAGAACGCTGTTCTCAACGCATCATGTCTCGATATACCATATTTCATCGCTACGCAGAAACGCTGAACCAAAGTTTCTCCGTATCGAAGAGACACGATCGCAGCTGATCACATAGGGATCATGTGCCCTGGTGGAAACTGGCGATAGAACACACCCCTCCTGCAGCGGCGCCAGCGGATAGATAGTCCTGCACATTTGGCAGCATCCACCCGGGCTACCGTTTTCGGCATATCCGTTTCGACTCTCCGCCTGCGTCAGCTCCACCAGTCGGCAGCATCTCCGGCGTGATCTCGGTCGCAACCCTTCCGGGAATCAGATTGGCGGACTCTCCATCGGTCAACTGCTGATCTCTCATGCTCGCCAGTAGTTGCACCAGGCTTCCGCATGAACATCCTGCCGAGTATCCGCTTTCAGACCCTGCCTGACGCAACTGCTCCACCATCGACACGATCAGCAGCGAATGCCCCCCAGATCGAAGAAGCTGTCATGCCGCCCCACACGCTCCACGCCCAGCAGATCCTGCCAGATTCCGGCCAGCACCTCTTCCACCGGGCCCTGTGGCGCCTCGTACGCGTGCGTGACCAGCGCTTCCGCATCCGGCGCCGGCAACGCCTTCCTGTCCACCTTCCCATTGGGCGTCAGCGGCATCGTCATCGAGCTTCACGAAACGCACCCGGCACCATGTACGCCCGGCAGCTCCGCCTTCAGGTGATCGCGCAGCCGTGCCACCTCCTGCTGCTGCCGGGTTTCTTCTCATCCCCCGGCATCTGCTGCATCAACCGCTGCGTCGTGTGTACCCGCTGCACCCTCGTCCCTGGCCGTCCAGTACGCCACCAGCCGCTGGTCTCCCGGACTGTCCTGCCTCGCCAGTACCACCGCTTCCCTGACCTGCGGCAGCTCCGCCAGTCGCGCCTCGATCTCGCCCAGCTCTATCCGCTGGCCCCCGGATCTTGACCTGGAAGTCGTTCCTGCCCAGGTATTCGATCGCACCATCCGGCCGCCACCTCCCCAGGTCTCCCGTCCTGTACATCCGGGCTCCTGGCTCTTCACTGAACGGATCCCGCACAAAACGCTCTGCCGTCAGCTCCTGCCGGTTCAGATAACCACGGGCCACCCCATCGCCACCGATATACAGCTCTCCCGCCACGCCCAGCGGCACCGGCTGCCGCTGCTCATCCAGCACGTACATCCGGATGTTCGCAATCGGCCTGCCTATCGGTACCCTGCCCTCGGTCTGCGCCGGATCGCATGACCACCACGTCACATCCACCGCCGCCTCGGTCGGTCCGTACAGATTGTCCAGTCGTACCGACGGCAGCCTCTCCTGACACCGCTGCTGCAGCGCCAGCGGCAGCTCCTCTCCACTGCACACCATCTGCCGCAGGCTCGCACACTGCCCCGCCTGCACCGACGCCAGAAACACCTGCAGCATCGACGGCACGAAGTGCACCACCGTCACCCCTGCACGTTCGATCACATCCACCAGATACTGCGCATCCCTGGTGCCCCTGGGGCGCCGCCATCACCAGCCCCGCCCCGTTGAGCAGCGTCCAGAAGAACTCCCACACCGACACATCGAAACTGAACGGCGTCTTCTGCAGCACCCGGTCCTCTTCTCCCAGACCGTATGCCTCCTGCATCCACACCCAGCCGGTTCACCACGCCCCGGTGTTCGTTCATCACCCCTTGGGCTGACCCTGTCGAACCCGACGTGTAGATCACATATGCCAGATGCCTTGAGGTCTGCCCCGTTTCTGTCGACCAATGTTGTCCTGCGGCTGGCCCGCATACGTCGCTTCGTCATCGAGCAGCAGAATCTCTCCCGAACCTTCATCATCTCCCCGGGCCGCTTCCTGCAGACGCTCCTGCAGTGTCCGCTGCGTCAGCAGCACCTTCGCCTGCGAATCCCCAAGCATGTACGCGATGCGGTCTGCCGGATACTCCGGATCCACTGGCACGTACGCCGCCCCCTGCCTTCAGAATCCCCAGCAGCCCCACCACCATCTCGAGGCTTCTCTCCACACTGATCGCCACCAGCGCATCCGGGCTTCATCACGGGTGCTCCTGACGCATCCTTCATCGACCCCTGCAGACGGTGCGCCAGCTGGTTGGCCTTCGCATTGAGCTGCGCATACGTCAGGCTCTCGCCCTCGTACTGCACCGCCAACGCTTCGGGTGTCCGTTCCACCTGCTGCTCGAACAGCTCATGGATCAGCGCATCCTTCGGATACCTGGTTTGCGTATCACTGAAAATGATGAACACCTTTTCTCGTACTGAGATGAGTGTAGCAACGCGACGTTTTCTGGACCGATGTCTCAGGACTGCCAATGCGTTCTCCAAAAGCGGCAATCAGACTAATCGGAAAATGCAGCATATAATCTCCTGGCTAAACTTGGTCTGACTATAATCAATCCATCCTGTTACGATATCATCACGATAATGAAGCTCCATTGCCGGGTCATAAATTGAATTGGCTTAAATCAAACTCATCAATTTTAAACTCCAAATCGTAAACCAGCCTTCCTGAAACCCAGCATCCACTTTTCAAAAGCTGAACAGACACGAAAACAGGGAGTAGAACCAATATCGCGACCAGCTCTTCCAGGCGAGACACAGACATCTTCAAATGGCGTATCTCCATGCGTACTAATCCCATCCAGAACACGAGCACGAACTGCGCACTTTAAATTCGCAAATGACGGATCATCACAAAGATCCATTCTAATGGCCAACATATTTATAAAACAACCAATCAGCAACTGAATTTTCCGGACGACTCCTGAGAGAAACAGGTAGCCAATGGCAAAATCATCGGAACCACCATCTCATCAACACGCACGCATAAGGGCAAGAAACACATGAAACATCGTTACCCCAGAACCAAGGGCATACGACTTTACTTGTTCAACAACCAAGGATGGAATTTCTATTAGAACGGGCACTGGAACCGCTAACTCGATTCCAGGCAATATCGTTATATATAAAAGATGAAGATGCTAGCATCCCATCAGAACCGACGCCCAATAATCAATACCAGACGCTTCTTTCTTGAACCCAACCATCGACCGTTGCCAAATAGCATAATCCCCATATTGGACAGGTAAAATATTTAATGAACCAGTCAATCCTTTGGTATAAATAGACCAAACCTCATCAAGCATTAACGGAACGGAACCACCATCGAATACAATATGATGAGCAACAACCTGTACATAATGCCTTACTGAACTCTCGCGAACAACAACAACCCTGATCATAAAGCCAGACTCGAGATCAAATCGGGAACTCTTCACGATAGAACAAATCATTTAGAACACCCGCAACTTCATGCTCGATATCTGAGGCACACTGATCGTCATTGCCAACTGAAACTCCTCCCCTTTGGGAAGGACAAACGGCTAACACAACCATCTAACTCACAACACCCAATCAGATCATTTATATCAAAAACCTGAACTCCACGTTTTGCCCATCAAGCACCACTTGCTCCAGGAATTACTAGCAAACCTTATGGCAGTTCGCAAGATCTCATGCCGATTCACCACCGACTGAACTGTTTCTCTAAAAAGCCCCCATCCAGCTGCTGCAGACGATCATGACGCCACTTGTGTTCTGGCTCGAGTTATCTGGATTGATACTGTCGACCAACCAAAGACGCTCCTGCGCACTGGATAAAGGAACATGAATTCCAAACTTCCGGGGCCTGATTCTCTGTTTCGTTAAAAATCGAGAGTAACCATTCATTCGAGCAAACAGTTCTGCGCGCTTTCTCTGCGGTAAGCAGAGAAATCGCTGTTTTATGTCATCAATCCTTTCATAACCACTTCCCATCTTTAATGTTAATGAACCTCGAATCAATCTACAGTTGATCGGCTATTTTAATTTATGAAAGCATACTCGTCACCTGTCAACTTTTTGAGTAACCGATTGGCAGCCGAGGACCTGGGGCCGGATAAGTCCGCCTTCGCGAGATGTGTACATCGCGATATCAAGCACCAAGCGATAGATGCTCTTCGCGGCACGTGGCGCTGCGGCTGGCCTCGTCCATCGCCGCTCGTCCATCGCCGCCCCCGTCCATCGCCGCCTCGTCCATCGCCGCCTTCGTCCATCGCCGCTCGTCCATCGCCGCCTCGTCCATCGCTGCCTCCCACCCCCCCTGGCAATGATGACCTGCATGGGGCAAGCCGGCACCCCGGTGCACTCTTTCTCGGGCGGCCGCCAGCACTCCAGTGTAGCTACTGAGATGTGGAGATCCCGCACACTCACATTCATCAGAACACTCTCCGGTGGCAGCAGCTCCTGCCACTGCCCTGGTCTCTTGAATGCCTTTCCGTACTCCGGCTTACGCTCCTTCTCCCGTTTCACCCGGGGTTACAGGGAAAGTCTATACATCGGACACCTATTCTGACCCATGGGCACTTTTGACCCTCGCACGATTGTAAGATAAACACCTGGGTACGCACAACCTTCTGCATCCGGGATTGCTTCACATCGCATGCCTTCACCCACTGAGAACAAGAACGTAAATATACGGGACAACCACTCAGGATCTATTCTTGAATGTCTTCAAGGAGATCCTGCTAGTTGCTCTGTCCCAGTTCGTTCAGGAACCGCAGCAAAGCGTCTCCACATCATCATCGGATGTAAGGGAACACAGCCCGGGGCAATACGTTCAGCAAGGCTTCTGCACTGGCTCCACGCAGCAGGTCCACCACGGCGACACTCACCCCAAGCTGCATCTCGATGCGGGTCTTGATCTCTATCGCCATCATCGAGTCCCATGGCACCCTCGATGAACGCATCATCGATGTTCATGGTTCCGCGAAGCCCCATGATGTCTGAAACGAGATCTCTCAGACCATGCAACAGACTCATCCAGCGATCAGGATCGCTCGCCATCCAGTTTCTGCTCGAAGGGTTTCCGCATTCTCCTCATCGCGAGGACCTTCGATTCCGCCTTCCTTCTTCCTGTCTGACCAGATCCCCGACAAGAGGTGCCGCACGGGAGTATGGGCTGCTCTCCCAGATGGTCTTCCATGAAGCACCAAGAACCATGCCCTGCTCACCGGAGTAACTGAGCAACGCACCAGTGCACCCGCGCCCCGCTGGTTGGTCAGCGGATACAGCCCCACGCCGGACATAGAACACACGAGATTCAGATCCCGGCAAGCGCCCGCATCCCGCCATGGCCCCCCACCCGATTGCAAGTCCGGGCAACCCCTGACCCTGCCGCCATGCCATCAGCGCAACGAGGCAGGCATTGGCCGATGCATACTCTCCCGTCCAGACGAAGACACATGCAACAGTGGCCGTGGAGTACGAAACAAAGCAGTCAAGTTCTCCTGGAACCGCCCAGTGCAGGTTCCAGGCACCGATGACCTTGGGCGCAAAGAGACACCAGAAGAACTCGTCATCATCGATGTCGTCGAGCAAATGATTGTTCGTGGTTCCGGCACTCAGAATGACGCCACGAATGCAAGCAGCTGAACCTCTCGCGGTATCGGGAGCTCCGTCCGGAAGCGCATCGGATCGGCGATGTCGACCGCTCCTCGATACCGATGTGTCCCCATGCGCCCATGGCGCGAACAGCCCTCGATATGCCGCCGCTGGGCGGCCACCAGATCCGTATCCTGCCAGCGCTCTCGCGGTGGCAACCCGGAACTGACCCAGAAGAGGCCAGTGATGACGGCCCCCGGCGACCACGCCAGCCGGCGGTTTCAAGCCCCAACTCCCCAATCCTCCCGTGGTGATGACGTAGACCCTGTTCGCTGCTGCCACCACCGCATGCCCGGCCTCCCAGACCCAGATTCTCGACTCACGTCATGCGGGCTACGCGCCGTACCGCCATCGCGCCAGGCGCGACTTTCGTCATGCCTGCCCGCCCCAGACATTCCGCCAGCCACGATGTGTGCTGCATCATCAACAGGAGGCGCCTTCATCGAGGTCGATCATTCACAGGCCTGCTCTGTACCTGCAGTATGCCCGAACACACGCGTCCCAGTCCCCATAATGCGCCTGCAGCTGGGTCACCAGGTTTACCCGCCACGGCATGTGCGCCACGCCGCGTACCAGCCACAGACGCGGACGTTAGTCCATGCGGCTGACTCTCATGATCCCTCGAGCGCCTCGCATGGACATGCAGGGAGCTCCGTCACAAGCGTGACAGCCCAATCCAGCTCGTCCTCAGTGGCACTGCTGCTCGGAAGATCGAGCACACCTCGCAAGCGAGATGCCTTCCCGCATCATCTGTACGCAATGCGTTATCTGTCCACGGGCAGTCGGTCCCTGCAGCAAACGCGCCCTGACTGAGGTTCACCGCATGCCCTGCGCGCTGGAAGGCAAGGGAGACCGCCTTCTGAGTTCCGGAATCAGGCCCACAGAGTATCCACGCACCGCCCTCATGGCCGGGTCTGTTCACCTTCCTGGGCTGGGCATCCCATTTGACACTGTGCTGTGCCGCTGAGGCGTCACCTGGCATCCGTTGGATCCGGCGTCAACTTCCTTGACCCTGGCAACCCCTGGATGACGGCAGCGACACCACCTTCATCGTTGTGGCACAATGTTACATTTCCGCCGAGCGTTCCGTCCGGCCGTTCTTCAACATGCGCATACGCCCACATTGCAGGCTGCATGACATCGAGAACATGTACCTGGCGAAGGGCAACCGGCATGTAGACTGCCTTTCACCATCCCCTCGATTGCTGCAGCAATGGACTCCAGGCACAGATCCATCAACGGATGAAATGGCTACAGGTCCAGCTGCTCCTGGAATGGATGCGGGCACCTGGCCTGGCAAGCAAGCAGCCTCCACCAGACTTCCATGCCTCCAGAATCTGGAAACAGGGACCATACCAAGCCCCAGTCGCCGGAGATCTGCATAGCACTGCTCCTGACCCTTTCCCGGCTTTACCCCCGGGTATCCTCGCTGCCTTGAGTGCCAGCAGCGGCCCTTTGCTCACGCACCGACACATGTGCCAGTTCCAGCCGTCCACTGCAATGGCGCTCCCAGCGGGAATCCGTCCTCAGCCGAGCTTTGGACACGGACGAAATGCTGCGTGGAAGGTCGATGCTCATGTGCACCGAGCGTCGTTCCGAGCTCGACCAGAGCGCCCGTTCAAAACGGACATCGAACACACCACCACCCGGGTATCCGTAGA
>BNJV01001129.1_pt1 | contig 59376 bp, 86 predicted proteins | sample 8540591 | NCBI WGS metagenome assembly BNJV01 (sample SAMD00202457, study PRJDB9452) | human saliva metagenome | host: Homo sapiens | reverse complement strand
TTTCAAGACTGGAAAATTTTTCTCTTCTTTTTTTATTATTTAATTCTTTTAATTTTTTTCCCTTATCTTTCCACCCTAATCCACTTTCTTTAAATATTTCCTCAATTTTATTTATTTTTAAAAATTTTTAATTTCATCATCTGTCTATATCAAAAGAAATATAGTCTCTTTCTCTTTCATATAATTTGACATCTTTATAAAATTCTATTCCTGTTATTTCATCAGTAATATTTTTGAATATTTATTTTTTTTGACTTTTTAAAAATACTTTCTTTTTTTCATTGAATTTTGACATAATTTATATGTTAATATTTTAAGTTTATTCTAACTTCATAAATAATTCTCCAATATTTTTTTAATTCCCTAATGCTATAATCAATTTCTCACTTAGTTGCTCTATTCCTTTCTCTGTAAGTATCCTATTATACCAATATTTTCCTAGTTTTTTTCTTCTCCTAACTCAAAAAGCAATTTCACCTGCAGAAAACATTGCAACCGCATTCTTATTATTTGCCGCTTTTGAATAATATTCATATGCTTTTTTTAAATCTCTTGCATTATCGTATAATTCGCCCATATAAAAAAATTTGAATCAACATCTCCTCCATCAATCGCTTTTTGTATCCATATTTTTAGACTTTTTCTGTATCTTTGTTTATATAATAATATGATCCTATATTACTTGCTGCTTTCGCTATGCCTTTTTCATAAGCAATTTCATATTTCTTTATTGCTTCTTCTATTGAAATATATCTATACATTTCTGCAATTTGATAATAGCCTTCTTTATTTAATTTTGATGCTTCCAACAAAAATTTCTTCTGCTTTCTCATATTCCTCTTTGTCAATATGTTCGTTAGACTTTTTCTACTAAATCAAAATATCTATTCTCATTTTCATTTCCAAGCATATACTCAATATTTTTTTCATTTCATTTGAAACATCTTTTAATTGAACTTCTTCTAACAATTGTTTTTTTGGTATTTTTTTTATTCCTTCCCTATTTTTTTCTTTATAATAAATTTTTTTGCAAGAATATAAATTGCCTTCCCATTCTTTCGCTCTGCAGATTTTTTTCTAAATATTTTTTTGCATTTTTCATATCATTCTGATTGTAATAAAAATTTCCTATAAGATAAAAAGAATACTCAAAATTACTTTTTTTATTCCTTCTTTATACCATTTCTCTGCTTCTTTAAAGTTTCCTTTTTCTTCTTCTATAAATCCTATCATAGAAGTCTGCTTCAAAATGTTTTTTTCTTATATGCCACCATGTATGCTTCTTTTCGCTTTTTCCTTATCATTAAAAATAATTTGCATACAATGCTCCTAAATAGTAGTAAAACTTTTAACTTTGTTATATTTTAAACTTTCTTTTGTAATTTTTTTCTGCATTTTTTTATAATCCTCTGCTTCTATATGCTCATTAGACTTTTTCAATTAATTCTTCAAACTTTTTTTATTGTCATTTTTCTTTTTTTCTGCTATCTTTATATAAAAAAATGAACATAATAATATTATAATAAAAAAATAATATAAAAAACCTCTAGATTTTTCTATTCATAATCATAGATGATCTCCTTTTATTATCGTTCAAGACCTTTCATCCTTTTTAAAAAAATATTTTTTTCTTTGCTTCTTCGTATTTATTTATTCTCATCAAGGAATCTGCTTCATCAATTAATTCAAATTTTTTTATTTTTCATTCTCATTTCCTAACATCAAGTCTATTTTTTTAACATTATTTCATCATCTATTCCATTCATTTTATTTTTTTCCAAACATTTTTTTCCTTTAAAGTTTATGAATCTTACTCTTATTTTTTTTCTCTGTAATAAATCGTCATAAGATAATATATTCCTTCGGAATCATTTTCATCTTCTGCTTTTAACAAATATTTTTTTGCTTCCTCATAATATTTTTTTGAGCATTTTTTTATAATTACCTTCATCTCTTTCTACATCTCCTAAAGATATTAATTCCAGATATTTTTTTATCCTCATTTTTTTAACTCTATTTGCGGGTTTAGAGCAACTTATTATAATAAAACTTAATAACCATAAAAAAATAAAATAGTTAGCAAATATTTACTATAAAATTTTTTTAATTTCCACAAAAATCATAACTGTTCTCCTATTTTTCTAAACTTCCTTTTTTTAAAAAAATACTATTTTTTTAAGATTTGTATTCTTATTTTATTATTTTCTCTTTTCCCAAAAATTTTTCCTTATCTTTTCACTCTACTCCACTTTCTTTAAATATTTTCCTTCCATCCAATATCTTCTTCAAAAACGTCTTCCTATGATACTTACAAGCCCCTTTTTTAACCAAAATTTCCCTATGTTTCTTAGTTCCATACCCTTTATGCTTCTCAAACTCATATTCAGGAAATTCCTTTGCGATTTCACAAAGCATTCTATCCCTCGTAACCTTTGCCACAATCGAAGCTGCCGCAATTGCAATCGACTTTCCATCTCCTTTCACAATGCACTCCTGCTCTCCTTCATACTCACGAATCAAATGATTACCATCAACTAGAACTATATCAAATCCAGATTTTCCCGCCACTTGGCTAATCGCACGCCGCATTGCCAGAAACGTTGCATTCAAAATATTTATCTCATCAATTTCCTTTTCTGAAGCAATCCCAATTCCCACGATACAATTCTTTTCTATTGCTTCAAACAATCTCTCCCTTTTTCTTCTCAGTCAATTTCTTTTGAATCATTAATTCCCTGCAATTCTGGAAAATCCTGATTTACAATAACCGCCCCAGCCACAACTGGCCCAGCCAAAGGCCCTCTCCCAGCCTCATCAACCCCAACAACAATTTTTATTATATTTTTTTATCAAATTCTATTAGTTCATTTTTATTTCCTAATTTTTTTCATCCATAAGTTTTTTTCCTCTATTTTTTTTATAATTTTTATTTAGCAAGTTTATAAATAACCAAAACTGCCTTTAAAAATATCCAAATTAATAATTTTCAAGTTCCAGCCCACATTTTTTTCAGCGCCTTTTTAAAAATCTTCCGGCAATTTTGCAATAAATTCCATATTTTCTTCTGTAATTGGATGTTGAAATTCCAATTTATAAGCGTGAAGCATTTGGCGTTTTTTTCGATATCTGTTCTGCCGTAGACACTATCGCCTAAAATTGGGTATCCTAAATGTTTCATGTGAACTCTGATTTGGTGAGTCCTTCCAGTTTCAATGTGAACTTTAACAAGTGTAAATTTTTCCGCCTGTGAAATTACTTCATAATTGGTAATTGCAGTTTTTCCCTGAATTTAAATCATTTATTACAGCCATTTTCTTTCTATCGTTTTTTTATCACGTCCAATTTGTGTTACAATTCTCCCGCTTTTTTTGATTCAATTTTTCCCTTCAAAATTGCAAGATAAGTTTTTTTCACAGTTTTATCGTGAAACATTTGCGACAATTTTAGATGTGCTTTATCATTCTTTGCAATTATCAAAAGTCCGCTCGTATCCTTATCCAGCCTATGCACAATACCAGGACGTATTTCCCCATTTATTCCCGACAAATCTTTAATATGATACAAGATTGCATTTACAAGCGTTCCCGAATAATGCCCATTTGCAGGATGAACAACAATTCCAGCTCTTTTATTAATAACCGCCAAATCATTGTCCTCATAAATTATTTCAATATCAATATTTTCAGGCTTAATCTCAACTGTTTCCAACTCTGGAATTACAACTTTTACCACATCATTTTCTTCAATTTTATAAGCTGGCTTTGTCTTTTTCCCGTTTACTAAAATATTTTCATCTTTTATAAGCTGCTGAATCCGTGTCCGTGTTAATTCCAGCCTTTCTGACAAAAATTTATCAATTCTACTTCCAGCCTCTTCACTTAAAATAACGATATTTTGCTCATTCTCACTGCCTTCAGTATCAATTTCATCTTCAAATTCATTTTTCAATTTCATATTTTTTTCTTTCTTTTCATTCATAATTATCTATTTTTCTTTCTTTTTATAATTTTTTTATTTCCCAAAAATTTTATTCCCTTTTTAAAAATTTATCCCGTCAATACAATGATTGTAAATTAATTCCTTAATTTCATCCATATTATTAGTTTCATAAAATTTCACAAGCAATTCCAAAAATTCCTCCTGATATTTTATAGGAACTGAAATAATCCCTGCACCATTTTGAATCATCACTTGATTTGCCACCATCATGCTTGTCCTTTTATTTCCATCATAAAAAAGCTGGCTTCTCATTAAATATAGCATTAAGTTTATTGCTTTTTCTGTTGCAGAATTTTCACTTTCTAAAATCTTGTTCAAACTGTCATTCACTTTTTTTCTTTATCAGGAATTTCAGGCTTCCAATCTGTTCCACCCGTACTGACATCAGAAAATCTTAATTGTCCTGGGAAAGGATTTACATTTGCCTCTCCAATAAGCTGATTTATTTTACAGATATAATTTAAATCAACCGGATATTCAATATTTTCCAAAATAAATTCCCACGAATGTTTCAAATTAACAATGGCATTTATATCCTTAACTTTCATATTTTTGAATTCCCAGCCCTTGAAAAAAATCGTTTCAGTCTGAGGATAAGTCACAGCTATTCCTTCCAGATTTGCCGATTTCCAAATTGAATCCACTACATTTCTTTTTGCAACAAAAAAATATTTTTCCTCTAATGACATTTTATACTTGTCTTCCATAAATTCACTCTTTTTCTAAAAATTTTTTTCATCAATTTTTTTAACTCTCATCATCACATTTTTGAAAAATACCCATTTCCTCTGAATATCCCCTATTATGATGATTCCTAGCCAAAATCGCCACTTCCTCATCTACTTTTTCCAACTTTTCAAAACTTCTTTGTGCATGATTTTGCAATTCTGTCTTAAATCCCAATTTATGCAGAACTCTCGTTACAATCGACACATTCCCCTTCCCGCAGTCGTGCAGAAGCGCCAATTTCAAATATTTCTCATCATTTTTCAATTCTGTTTTTCTCACTTTTTTGTAAACTTCAAGCGAATGAAACTTATCATAATCTGACATTTCCAAAAATATTTTTTTCTCATTTTCTGTCAGCCTTTTCAAAGCCTCATTCATATAAGCCCTATTAATCTTCGGCTTAAAATACTCTATCGCTTTCCTAATTATATACATTTTTCCAACCTCTTTTACATATTTTTCAATTTATATTTAATTTTATTTTTTTAAATCTGTTCAATAGCCACACAAACTTAAAATTTAACGAATATCCTGAGATTCCTTGCCGGGAAATAGATGAAATGTCTTCTCTATTTTTTTCTCGATTTCTACATTTCCTTCACAACTATATCTCCAAAAAAATTTTTCTTCAACTTCCTGATATTTTTTTCCCATTTTTCCCAATAAATTCCCCTTTATCCTTCTTTTTCAACAAAAAAATACTGTAAAATAGCCATTTCTCTCAATTTTTTTAATTTTAGCAATTCCACCAATATTTTTTTTACCTCATTCAAGCCATTTATTTTACTTGCAGAATTTCCTGCTTCTAAACTTTTTTTTCATTTAATTTCACAAAAATCTTTTTCCATAATTCTCATTTTCTAAAAGCCATCAGTTCTTCAATATTTTCCACATCAAAAAAACTGATTTTCTCCAATTCCTCTGAAAAATTCGACTTTCTCCAATGTCAAATATTTCCCGTCAAGCGCCTTGTCTTTTTATCCCTAATTTTTCTATTTTCAAAGTTTTTCATTATTTAATTTTTTTCAATATCAAACTTTGTGTTATTTAAAATAAAATTACTCATAATCCGCACCTGCTGCGGCAAAAAAATCCATCTCCTGTAAAAATATAGCCTGCCATTTTCATACTTCACAAAAAAACTTCCCTTATATGATTCTTTAATTTTTTTCCCCTTTTCTGAAGTAAATTCGTAAAAAAATCCCTTTTTCCCAGAAACTTTCTCACAAATCTGACTTATTCTCTCTTTATTATTTTTCACAAGATTTTCTGGATATTCGTAAATATAATATCTTTTTTTCAATCATTTGCGGAAATTCTAAAAAAACGGCAATGTTCTTACCACTTTATTAATTTTTCAGCCCTTCTTTTAATTTTTGAAAAAAATCAATAACATTTTTGGAATTTATATAAAGAATATTTCCCTTTGCGCTCACATTTGCATCAGTTCTTCCAGCCTGCTGAATTCCTTTAAAAAAATCTTGATTTTGCTGCTTTCCAGAATTTTTTTCTAAATTCTGATTTTTACACTTTTTTTGTTTGGATTTTCATCAAAAGATTCAAATTTTTTTGCCCATCATATTCTATAAAAAAACATGTATCCAAAAATATTTTTGTATTCTCAAAATCTCTTATTAATTTATTCACTATTGTCTCTCCACTTTTTTTATTTCTTTATTTTATAAAGTTCCCTGACATATTTTTCCAATCTAATTTTTTTCATAATTCACAGTTTGCTTTATTATTTATTCAATTATAATTGAATATATTTTTATCATTTTATCTAATAAATGTATAGATATTTTTCCTTTAATTTCCTTTTAATTTAAAGTGCAAACAAATCAATTTCTCTATTATTCCATGTTATAATTAATTTATCAAAATTATTTTTAAAAAAATTTAAAAAAATTAGAGAACCTGTTGATGATTTGAAAGAAGTGATTGAAAAATACAAAAATGGATTCCTGAATACAGAAAACTTTAATCACCTTATTGATTTTTTTCTAACTTTTTAAAGTAAAATAAAAAAATATAAAAAAATATTAGGAGATGATTTTTATGAAAATAGCAATGGCTGGAGATCATGCTGGATTTAATTTGAAAAAAAGGAAATTAAGGAATTGCTGGAATCACAAGGACACGAAGTTATAGATTTTGGGCCTTTTAGTGAAGAATCTTGCGACTTGCCTGATTTTATCTATCCTGCTTCACTTGCAGTAAGCAAAGGCGAAGTTGACAGAGGAATCTTTATAGATGGCGTTGGCTATGGAAGCGCCTTAATTGCAAATAAAATTTACGGTGTTTACGCTGCTGTCTGCCAAGATCCATTTTGTGCAGGTCTAGCCCGTTCCCACTCAAATACAAACGTGCTTTGCCTTGGCGGAAAAATTATCGGTTCTGCCATCGCACAGGAAATTGTAAAAACATGGATGACTACTGATTACTTAATAAATGAAAAAAATATACAAGCAGGGTTGACAAAGTAATTGAAATTGCTGAAAAACATATAAGAAAAGACATTTAAACAATCAAACTATGTCTGTTATTATAGCAAAACTGTCTTAAAGTTGAACTTGAAAACTATGGCTACTTTACTCAAGACCTGAATTTATAAATTTTAAATAGATTTGAGTACAGTAACAAAATTGAGAGTGTCCAGAATTTTGTGTAAACTAATAGATAAATTCAGTAAATTCAGTACTTTGCTGTTCTACTTACACAAAAAAATTTTTTTACACTCTCACAAAAATTAAAGAAAAAAACCGGAAGCCAATTTCTCTTCCGATTTTTTTATTACTTACAATTTTTAATAAATTTTGAAAACTACTAGTAAATCGCTCTAAATCCAATTCCACCTCTAATATTGCTTCCTTTAGTGTCATATCCAGCATTTACCGTTACACCAAATCTTGTATTGTCAACTCCGATATTAAGGTCAAATTTACCATTTCCTCTTCTGTCTTCCTTTTCTTTTTCAAGGTTATACCATCCTGCTGTTGTGTATCTTACTCTTGCCTGATTTCCATTTTGCAGTTTTCCAAGTTCATTTTCATAAGCCGCTGTAAGCCCAACTGTCAAATTAGTTCTTACTGCCAATGGCTGAACATATTTAAATTCTAAACCTGCTTCAGGCTTAACTGAGAAGTAGTCGTTTCCTTTAACTTCCAGTCTCATTTGTCCTGAATCTTCCTTTACATCGTTAAATCTTCCATATTCCATCTTCAATGCTCCATAAGGTCTCAAATGGGTTCTTTCGCTCATTCTTATGTCATAGCCAAGTTCATTTTTAAGAGCGGCTCCATAAGTATGGTATGTAGATTTCGCTTCAAATGTATCATCAACTACCCAGAATTTACGTTTCATGTTATTAATTCCAGCAAATACATCTCCACCGATTGTCCATTGCAATGCTCCGTTATGATCTCCTTTTGGCGACATTGTCTTGAATACTCCAAGTTTAACCATTGTCTGGTCTTCTTTTAGATTTTCCTAAATCCTTGAATCTAAATCTGTTTGTTACAGCCCCAGCATACCATCCGCTTGAGTTACCCATTCTAACTTTTTCATCCTCGTGAACATAAGCCACTCCGTAGGCATTGCTCTTATAATCGATAATTCCAGCTGTGTCAGTATTATATTCATCTCTTAATCCAAACGCTTTAATCTTGTTATTTTGCTTAGTCGGATTTCTCCATTCGTTTCTCAAATAATTAAATTCCTTTATCCAAGGCATTTCCAGTAGCATTGGTTCTTTGTTGAATATTAGCATATTGATGACCTTTCATTTCATCAACTGCCTGTGTGAAAATATGCTGTTCACCTTTTCCAAGATCATTTAATTTGTTAAACAGTTCCTTTTCTCTAGTGCCAAGTCCTTCAACACCGTATCTTTGTTCAAGTCCATCTAGGAAATTGTACGTATTTGGATCTTTTGCACTTACAAAAATCTGTATATGGAACTTTTTACTAGGTAAACCTTATCATAAAGTCCTGTAACTGATGATTTTTGTTGGTATTGCCAGCCAAGTTAAAGTTTGCTTGAATTAGTATTTAATACAGTTCCTGTGGAAACTACTGTTGCAAGCGCATCATTATACGGTTTTATAATATTATCTCCTAATTCTATTGCTCTTGCATTTGTGTATCTGGCAGCTTCTGTTCCAAAGTACATGTTAATATCTGTAAGTCCTGCAAGATTGCTTAATCCTTGAATAGGATTTGTATATTTTATTCCAGATGTATCAACATACATTCCGATACTTGTTGCAGAAGAATTTGATTCAAAATTCAAGAATCCTGATTTTGCAAGGTCTAATACTGTGACTCCTGAAGGTGATGTAACTGTCGCTTCAGTTGCATTTACAGATGATGGTGTTGCATTTGTATCAACTCCTGTTATTTCCACTGCTTTTCCATTTATTGTAACTGTCACAGGCGTTGCCTTTGGCGGAACCTTTATAGTTACTCCACCTTCAACTTTTTCATCAGTTGGAGAAGATTCGTATACAGCTTTAAACGAACCTGTATTTGACGCGCCAGTCCCATCTACACCATCTGCAGACACCACTCCTTTATCAGTATAAATACCAATACCTCTATTTCCAGTAATTTGGATCGTACCGTAGTTTTTAAACTTACCTTGATTTGCCGCTACAACTCCTTTTATACTATCTCCATTACCTACAATTGTTCCGTAATTTTCACCTTCAGCACCTTGATCTATATACATACCAATTGTATTTTTACCGCTAAGGTTAATTGTCGCTCCATGGTCGTTTATCGCTTTTGAACCAGCTCCAACAGCATACATTCCAATGCTGTTATCTTCAGTAACATTAATTGTTCCCTTATTTATAACAGTTCCTTGATTTCTAGAAACTGCTCCATCGTAATAACCAGTTGCCATACCAATTCCATACGATTTTGTAGTTTTATTAGTTTTACCGGTATCAATAGTTGCCCAGTTTGTTGCAACTCCTTTTGTTGAATAAATACCGATATTACCTACACCATTTCCAGACTTCAGATCCATATTTCCATAGTTGTCAACTGTACCTGATGAATAAATTCCATAGTTTCTATCTCCAGTCGCTTTAATTGGAGCATAGTTATTAATTACTGAAGAATCATTATCAGAATATGCATAAACAGACTTCATTATCCAATGTTACAGTTGAACTTCCATTTGTAGTCAATGTTCCTGGCGCTTTTATAACATATCCAAATGTCCAGTCCTTAAGATCCATTTTTTTGAACCATTGTCATTGATATTTACTGGATTCGTTCCTGCTGTAAATACTCCAACTGCTTCCTTATCTTTTTGCACTTGCGCTTGTTGTAATTTCAGAACCTGCATCCAATGTTACTGTTCCTGTTCCAGATGTTCCTTTAGCAAATATTCCTACTCCATTTTTTTACCAACCTTAATCTTAGAAGTACCAAAGGCTTGAATATTTTCTCCATAAATTCCATAAGAATTTTCTTTAATATCTATAGTTCCATAGTTTTTTTCAGCAAATTGCTTTCAGATGTATACATACCAATATTAGGAACATCAGTTGCTGCTGAAATAGTAGAATCTCCAACTATAATTTGCCCATCTGAATGGTTCGTAATATCAGATCCATTAATTCCATACATACCTATCTTACCATTAGTTCCTGCCTGCAAATCAATTTTTCCATGATTATTAAGTGTAGCCTTGTCAGCGTACATTCCAACTGAATCTGCTCCAGACATTGTAATTACACCATTTGATAAGTTATTAGCAACATTGTCAGCTACAGATGAAGTACCGTTATTCTTAATAAATACTCCCTTGGCTTCTTTTCCGTCCATTGTAATATTTCCATTGTTATTTATAGTCGCTTTTCCTTCATTAGCAGATCCAAATTCATTACCAATTACAGTTCCTGCAGAGTCTTCCCTATATGCAAGCCCTAAGATACCAATAGAATTTTTACCGCCAACATTAATATTTCCGCCATTATTATTAACTTCTGATCCATTTACAGCATAAACTCCAACAGCCTGATCATTAACAGTATTAGTAGTATCAGTTTCAACATTCAAAGTACCGTTATTAATATTAATCTTACCAAAGTTTGTATATAGCCCAATCGCACCATTACCTGAATCAGTTCTATCAGCCGTTATAGTCTTTCCATTTACATTAATTCCTGTTTCTGCATTAGATGCGGCTCCAGAACTTGAACTAATATCAAGCCCAATGACTGGTGCACCTGAAGCAACTCCCTTAACAGTATTTGCATCTGCTGAATTTAATACAGCCTTCACATCAGTATTTACATCCAAAATACTCTTTTGAATCAGCAAGTTTCTAGCATACTTATAACTTTGTGAGGCAGGCGTGCTTACAGCTAAGCTCTTATCATAACTTCCATCTGAACTTGAAGGGTCACTATCCAAAGTAAATGATTTTCCTCCATTCAACCCGTCAATTACAGCCAATTTATAATTTGGAGCAGTAGTCGCATTAATCATAGCACTTGTCAACCCGCCAGCAGCACCAAACAATGTAGTGTCAAAATTACTTAAATTCAATGATAAAGGATTTCTTACACCCATAAGAATCACATCATCTGAAAGAATATCAACTGTTGAACCTGTTCCAAATGTTACCCCTGATACATAACTTCCAGTTGACCCATCAACAGAAAATCCAACTGCTTTTCCAGAAAGTTTCAAATTAGAGCCAGTCATATCAATTTTACCGCCATTTAACGTATAAAGTGCATAACCTTCACCATCATAAGAAATTTTTGAATTATTATTCAAAGTTATTTTCTTTGAATCCGCAACAACTGCTGAAGCTCCTCCAGTTACGTTAACTTTGATACCATCAAGCGTAACATCTGCATCTGAAAATACTCCAACTCCTTTTTTAGTCGTATCCGTTACATTTATTGTCAATTTATCTGGATCTGTAAAACTTCCTCCATCTGAGTTATAAAGCCCATTTGCTCCATTAGTTGCTGTAACAAGAGTATTACCTGTTAAATTAAACGTTCCTTTATTAAAAATACCATTAGATTTTTCCCCATCAACAGTAATATTTCCTTCTTGGTTAAATGTTCCTGAGTTATAAATAGCAGTATTCTTCTTACCTGTTAATTTTACATTTGCCGCAGTATTAGTTCCTGTACTATTAATACTTACCGCAAGTCCAATACTTTCTCTAGCAGTCATATCAATATCTCCAGCAGTAGTTAAACTAGCTCCACTACCTCCATCAAATCCAGCAGTAACTCCATACACCTTATATCCTGAAGTAACTTTTATCTTACCATTTGCAGTAGTTTCAACTTGAGCATCTTTAACAGCCTGTAATATTGAGTTTTGTGCAGCTGCAGGTGGAGTAGATGAAGCAGGGGTAGGATCTAAAGTTCCTGTAGTAATTGCTGTATCCAATTTTATTTTATTTTTTTCACTTCTAATTAAGGCATTATCAGTTCCTACAGCAATATCTGCCGAACCAGGAGTAAGATCTCCTCCAAATTTAATTGATCCGAGTTTTGTAGAATCCAAAGTTATTTCGTTAGTATTTGGATCTCCTGAAGTTCCTCTTAAGAATCCAACATTGTTACTTCCATTTACTGTAATATTTATATTCTGAAAATTACTTATAGGATCACCTGCAGTTTTTCCTTGGAAAATAGCCATTCCGACATTATCGTTTCCATTTACAGTTATTATTCCGCCACCACTTCTAACTGTTCCCATATCATCATAATATGGAGTAGCATTATTTGATGTTTTGTAATCTTTTTGTCTGTATCCATAATTACTACTTCCATTTACTACTATGTCTCCAATTTTAACAGTACCGTTTGGACCTACTCCACTTGATGTTGGAACATAATATCCATAATCAAACCCAACACTATTTGAAGCATTACTGCTGATAATTATTGTTCCATTATTATTAGTTTGAGGCGGTTGAGCAAATTTATAATTTGCTGGAGTTCCAAAATATTCTGTATCCAGCATCATACCTATCATGTTTTTCCCGCTACCTAATGTTATAGTCCCACTATTTTCAACAATAGATACTACTTGATTAGTAGGAGTATTTCCTCCTCCACCTCCTCCATTCAATAGTTGATGTTCTATACCAACTACACTTTTTTTCCATTATTATTTAAAGTAACTTTCCCATTAAATTTAAATGTTTTATCACCTGCTGTTTTATAATAGTCATATGGATTTACACTTATAAATAATATATTATGAGTAGCAGCATTAGAAGTCAAAGTCTGTAATCTCCCGACATATTAACATTTGTTTCTGTAGTATGACTAAAAACTGCATTCATACCTCGTGTACCAGTAGGAACAAAAGAATCTCCACTACTTAAAGTTCCAGATCTTAATGATCCAGAATCTAAAGGAAAAGTTGCTGACAACTCATTTCCTGCATCATAAATCAAAGTTCCACTTAATAAAGTTGATTTATTATCTTCAACTTCAAAGTTAGCATTTCCTGAATAATTACCATAATTTTTTATATGTATACCTTGCGATCCGTGTATTCCTAAAATATTATCTTGTCCAAACCCTTGTGCCTGAAACGTTATTACCGGTGCTTGATTTACAGTTATACTAGGACTTACTGGAGTATCTGGTGCATCTGGTGCCTTTACCGTTCTAGTCACAAAATTAGGGAATCCTCCTCCTGCTCCTTGAACTGTAAATTTAGGGTGCGATTTTGTTTACACTTTTTGGAGTCAATCCTGCAGATACATCCATTGCGGCGTTTGGCTCTCTTACTAATCCTAATGTTGTTGCTCCGTATTGAGTTTCGATTCTTCCTGGGTAGCTGCTTCTGCTTACTAATGATTTATCTCTTTCAAAAACATAACTGGCTTTCTTGTCGCCCTTTCCTTTATAAGTCCCATGCCAATCGTTGTAAAAATCATTGATTCCAAATTGCCAGTCTGCTCCAAGGTGATTTTTGTCACATGATCCCCTTGTTCCATTAACTGAGTCAATTCCAAGTTTGTATCTCTAATCAGCTTGTTATTTTCAGCTCTTGCATGCTTAAAATCTGTCCGCATCTGGTTTATTGAGGTGTTAATCTGACTAACTTGATTATTAATCTGCGATTTTTGTTACAGTTTCTGCAAACATTTCCCCAGTTGAAATTAACATTCCATTTAATAAAAAAATGTAAGTAAAAGTTTGAATCAGTATATTTAAAATCTTTACATTTTTTTGCAAATGATTTTTAAATCTTTTTTTCAAATTCAATAAATTGTTTGTCATTACTATCTCCTTTTTGTTTTTTTAGCCATTCACAAAAGTTTTAAAAATTCCAAAAAAAGCATAATATCTCCAGGTTTTTTTATTTTTCTCCCTTTCCAACAAAAAAATCTTTACCAAAAATACTGCCGTTATCCAATTTTCATAGCCTTTCACTTTTTGCAATTGCCTATTTTTTTAATTTTTTTGACAATCTAAATTTTACATTTCAGATCATCATCTAAAAGTTTTTTTTGAAAGCAATATTCAATTTAAACACAAAAAAATAGTGATTTTTTTCTAATGATTTAAGCGATGATTATTTTTCCATATTTAAACTTGATTTATTATCTCAAAAAGAACATTACTTTATTGTATTATATCAAAAAAGCAAGTACTTTCCATAAAATTATTCAAAAAAATAATATTTTTATTAATTATATATTAATAAAAAAACTTATATAATTGAATTATATCTTATTATTATAATAAAATTGGCTTAAAACCAAACTTGAAAATTATATTGTTTTTATTCAAAAAAACCAAATTTATATAATTTTTATACTAAATCCCATTTAAAAAAATAGAAATTATATTTTATTTATTTCTTGACCCTTTGCATAGCAGGAATTATAACAAATCTATTATTTTAATGAGAAATAGTATTAATAAGCATAAAAAAACAAAGAAAAAAACCGGAAGTCAATTTCTCTTCCGATTTTTTTATTACCTACAATTTTAATAAATTTTGAAAAACTAATAAATCGCTCTAAATCCGATTCCACCTCTGACATTATTTCCTTTAGTGTCATATCCAGCATTTACCGTAACACCAAATCTTGTGTTGTCAACTCCGATATTAAGGTCAAATTTACCGTTTCCTCTTCTGTCTTCCTTTTTCACCTCTTATTCCAAACCAGTCAGCTGTAGTGTATCTTACTCTTCCTTCATTTTTCACATCTCCAACTTTTCCAAGTTCATTTTCATAAGCGGCTGTAAGCTCAACAGTCAAATTAGTTCTTACTGCCAATGGCTGAACATATTTAAATTCTACTCCAGCTTCAGGTTTAACTGAGAAGTAGTCATTTCCTTTAACTTCCAGTCTCATTTGCCCTGAATCTTCCTTGATGTTATTAAATCTTCCGTATTCCATCTTTAATCCACCATAAGGTCTTAAATGTGTTCTTTCACTCATTCTTATGTCGTAACCTAAATCTGTTTTAAGTGCGGCACCATAAGAATTATAATTTGACTTAGCTTCAAATACATCATCAACAACTAGGAACTTACGTTTCATATTATTGACTCCAGCAAATACATCTCCGCCAATTGTCCATTGCAATGCCCCATTATAATCCTTCTTAGGCGACATTGTCTTGAATATTCCCAATTTAACCATTGTCTGATCTTCTCTTGAATGTCCGATGTCCTTAAATTTAAATCTGTTTGTTACAGCTCCAGCATACCATCCGCTTGAGTTACCCATCTTAACTTTTTCATCTTCATGAACATAAGCCACTCCGTAGGCATTGCTTGTATAGTCAATGATTCCTGCTGTATCAGTTTTATATTCATCTCTCATTCCAAATGCCTTGATCTTATTATTTTGTTTAGATGGATTTCTCCAGTCGTGTTTCAAGTATTTAAACTCTTTATCAAGCAAGTTTCCAGTTGCATTTATTCTCAATTGAGTATTTCCATATTGGTGTCCCATCATTTCATCTGCTGCTTGATAGAATAATATTGCTTCATTACTTCCAATTCCATTTAATTTTTGGAATAATTGATTTTCTCTTGTTCCTAATGCTTCCACTCCGTATCTTTGTTCTAATCCGTCTAGGAAATTATATGTATCTTTTGTTGCTGTTGGTGTTGCTTCATTACCTGCCCAATCTGTATAAGGTAACTTTAATAACCATACATCATTATTATTATTCGTTGTTGTTGCAACCCAATGTAATGCTCCAGATGTTACGTTAAAATTTTTAATTCCAGCAATTGATTGTAAATAAGGCTTCATAATTTCGTCAGATACATGAATATACTTATTCGTTGTGGCTTTTGCAGCTTCAGCACCAATTATTAAGTTTACTTTTTCAAGTCCTAAGTTACCTAAGCCAACAATTGGATTAGTTGCCCCTAAAGTATCTATATAAATTCCAACACCATTCATATATAGCATATCTGTAGTTCCTTGTGGCGTTGTGATATTAGTTGCTGTAATAGGCTGTACTATTCCACCTATTAATACTGTTGGCGCTGATACTCCAGCTGGTGCTTCTAATTGTGTTCCACTAGGACCGCTTGAACCTACTGATGTAGGTAATGCTACATATTCATCAACTGCCTTGGCTCCTCCAGATACTGTCGTAGTACCTGTTGTTGAATTAGTTAAATCACCTTTATCATTATAGATTGCAGATCCTCCTGCAGAATTAATAATAATTTGTCCATAGTTTTTTATTACTGATCCATTTTTAAGAACTACTCCAATTGCACCAATCGGCATACTTCCATCTGATTTTGCAACAGTTTGAATTACTCCACTAGCCTGATTTATTCCTGTTGCACCATTATCAAGATACATTCCTATTGCATTGTCTTCTGCAAGATTAATTGTTCCACTATTAGTTACAGTAGTTCCTGCTTGAGTTCCGTACATACCGATACTCTTTTTACCTTTTACAGTAATTGTTCCACCTAATTTATTTTCAATATTTCCCGTAAATGGAGAACCTCCATTTTGACCATTATATCCAGCAGCCATTCCTATTGCGTATCTTTTTGTGTATTCATCAGTTTGTCCTACTATAATTGTTCCAGTATTTGAAGCAAAGTGAGAAGCATTTGTTGAATAAATACCGACATTTCCTATTCCAGTTTCAAAAATTAATTGTTCCACTGTTATTAACTTCTCCTGCTGAATAAATTCCATAAGTAGTGTTTCCAGTTGAAGTTAAATTAGAAGAATTATTTATTATGCTTGTCGTATCATTAGTGTAAGTGTATACTGAGTTATCTCCAAGTTTTACATTTGTATTATTAAGATTCATTTTTTGTCCAGTAGTACCTTTAGCAACATAACCGTAAGAACTATTTCCAATTTCTATGTCTCCTGAAGCATCTCCCGAAGAAGAGTTTCCAAGTACTCCATTAGTTGCTCTTTCTATAAATACCCCAACAGCATTATTATTTCCAACTTTTATTTTTCCAGAATCAATTTGAACATTTCCACTTGTTGAATAAACTCCTACTCCTTCATCTCCTACAATTATATTAGAATTTCCATTAAGTTTTACAATACCATTATTTGAACCATTATAAATTCCGTATGTCTTAGCTCCACTACTTCCATTACTTTTTGCATTAATTGTCCCAGTATTATTTAATAGTATAGTATCAGATTTCGTAAACATACCCGTTCTCAAGGTAGTATCACTTGATGAAGCACCAAGATTAATTGTTCCGCTATTCAATACAGTTCCATTTAATGTACCTTCTCCAAACATTCCGACACCATTATCAACTTCAACATTAATTGTTCCGCTATTTGCATTTTTCTATAATAGAAATTTTTTTCCCAGCCATTCCTGTTCCAGATGTTCCAGTCATATTAATTTTACCCTTATTTACTGCTTTTACCTGTTGTCCTGTTACACTATTATCCTCAGCATAAATTCCAACAGAATTTGCTCCATCCAGTTCAATTAATCCGTTAGTATCATTGATTATATTTACTTTTCCCTGATCTGTTAATACAGTACCTGTGGAATCTACAAATTCATTTATTAATGGTGTTCCTGTAGATGGATTATTTCTATAACTTGCTCCATAAATACCTATAGAATTTTGCCCGCCAACAGAAATAATATTTTTATTCGTTACTTCTGAACTATTCACTGCAAAAATTCCTGTTCCACCAGTAGTAGTTCCTGTTCCAGTTTTTTCTACATTAATAGTACCATTATTTTCAATTTGACCATAATTGATATATAATCCTACTGCCGAATTTCCAGTATTGCCAATATTATCAGCTGAAATTGTTGAGCCATTTTGAACAGTAATTTTTGTATCCGCATTACTCGATGCACCATTACTCGATGATATTGCATAGCCAACAACACTCGGATCTCCAAAAGAAATTGCCTGATCTTGCGTCATTTCTGCTTTTATATCATCATTAATATTAACCTTTGCTCTTTGTATTAATAATCTTCCAAAATTTACTATATCAATATCTGATGTATTTGTTTTTATCTAAAAACTTTACCGTTTCCAATAGTAAGTGTACGGATGTTATTCCATCAATTACTCCTAATTTACCAGCATAAATTTTACCTGCTGTTCCTGCTATTCCAGCTGTATCTGTATAATTTACAGTAGGTATTCCTCCACCAAACAATGCAGATGTTAAACCGTTTAATTGTAATGACATTGTTGCATTCCTGTCAAACAAGAACGCTACCCCTGAATCTGAAAATACATTTATTGTTGCTCCAGCTAAATTTACTCCAACTGGACCAGTTCCAAGTTTATATTCCATTCCAGCAACACTATTTCCCATTAATGTCAAAGTTCCATTAGTAAAATTAATTGATCCATTTGGATTTCCTGATAAATTTTTTTATTTACATAAAATCCAAATCCACCTGAGCCAGTTCCAGTATATCTTAAATCTACACCAATTAAATTAAGATTTCCTCCATCAGCCATAGCCGCTGCTCCATCTCCTATAACTTGAAGCATTCCGCCACTACTTACTGTAGGAGTTCCGCTTCCCGCAAAAATACCTGCTGAACCTCCGCTTATATTTATTTTAGCTCCATTTGTATTTACAGTTCCGCCAGTCAGATAAAGCCCTGAAGCTCCATTTTTAGCTGTAATTTCATTAGAACTATTTCCTAAGTTTACAGTTCCGTTACTATAAATAGAAGCAGAGCCTTTTCCATCAGCTTCTAAATTAGTTCCAAAATTATTAAACGTTCCTAAATTATAAACTCCAACTGTTCCAATACCTGTAGAAGCTGGGTGTGCTTTTTATTGTACCATAATTTACTGCGAATGAATTACTATCTGTATACATTCCTGCACCTGCTGTTACATTTATTGTTCCTGTTGAAGTATTTTTTATAGCCCCATTGTTTACAGCTGCCATTCCTGCACTATTTCCTGCTCCTACTTCAATGACTCCCTTAATAGTTCCATCCCCATTTTGCACTCTTGAATCTATTGAAGCTGTCGCCCCGCTACCAGTAACTAAACTGGCTGTCTGGCTTCCATTTGCAACTATTCCGGTATTACCAGTTGCCGTAACTTCTACTTTTCCATAGTTTGCAAACTTAGCATCAGTTGTTGCTGCAATTCCAAGATTATTTGTTCCACCAGATAATTTTTATATTTGCATAAGAATTAATTTCATTCTTATCAGCATGTGTGAAAGCTGATGAAACTGCAATCCCTACATTGTTAGATCCGCCAGATATTTTAATTTTAGGGGTGTTGCTTGCATCTCCATAATTAATTATTGCTTTTTCAGCTAACAAACCTACTCCACCAGTACCACCAGTTATATTAATTGTAGATTTTTTTAATATTAAATGTACTTGGATCAGTACTAGATGATGCACTAGTAGAATTAAAATACATTCCTGTATTATTTGTTCCAGAAATATCAAAATTTAATACTGATTCTCTTGTAGTTCCTGGCAACTTTGTAACTATGTTATCTGCTGTACTTTGACTAAAAAGCTTCCCTCCGTCTAAATCTGTATCAAATCTAAAAACTGCTCCAACATTATTATTTCCACTAATTTCCATTTTTTTGTTTAATAAAAATTTCAGATGCAGGGGTATTCTCTTCCTGTTATAATACCGAATTGACCACTCCCACCTAGCGTCATTGTCCCGTCATTTATAAAACTCCAACCACTATTTGTAGAAGAATACGGTGAATTAATATAAGCAATTATATTATTATTTCCCAAAAAATTTACTGTTCCTTTATTATGAAAATATTGCTGCCTTTCAGTATCACCAGATTCATCAAGTGCTACCCACCCAATATTATTAGTACCACTGAAACTAATAGTTCCTTCATTAACAAATCCAATATTAGCATTTTGAGATGTTCCCCAGTGATATTGAGATGTATACATAATTAGTTTATTTCCTGTTACATCTACACTCGTACCATTATTTAACACCCAAGTAGATTCTCCATAGTCATTATGTCCATCTGTATGGAATAGCCAGTTATCATAGTTCCCTGAACCTGTACCGCTAAAATTTATTGCAACTCCATTAATCTGAATTTCATGTCCTCCAATTAATTTCATAGCTTCATAAAAGGAATTATTAATATTATAACCAGTTTGACTTAAATTTAATGTTTGAGGATTTACTTCTTGATGTGATGGACCATATATACCCGTGAATGTTGTTCCATTTGTAGTAAGGTCAAACCCACTTGGACTAACAGTTACAGTCATACTTCCATTATCTATTTTTGTTGCGAAATAGCTGCATAACCACCACCACTATAATCTGATTTTATATAATTTCCAGAAGAGTCTTGAATCCAAGATTCATCTCCATTTCCTGTTGATGGTGCACTTATTGTTGGAGGATTTACTGCCGGTATTGTTACTGTTGGAACATTCACACTTATTGTTATTGGACTCATACTTATATTCGGCGGTGTAATAACCGGAGGATTAAAATCCGGAGTTAATAAATTTGTCCCTTGCGGTGCAGATAATGGTGATGTTTTTGTCAATCGTTCTAGGTGTTATTGAAGCATTTAATTGTATTTGCGCTACAGTAGTAGTTACTGGGTTATTACTTATTAATCCATAGCCATTTACATTCACTCTATTAGTTGTTGATGCTGATGCACTATCACTGTCCGCTGATATTACAGATGTATTATAATAATCCAATTTTTCCGGTTTAATATATCTTAAAATCCGTTTTTGAGAACCTAATGTTTCACTGCCATATCTATTAAATATCCCTCATACGGATATTTTTGTCTGTTTGTCGCCTCTACCCTTATAAGCCCCATGCCAGTCATTGTAAAAATCGTTTGCCCCTGATTTGCCAGTCTGCTCCAAGGTGATTTTTGTCACATGATCCCCTTGTTCCATTAACTGAGTCAATTCCAAGTTTGTATCTCTAATTAACTTGTTATTTTCAGGCTCTTGCATGCTTAAAAATCTGTCCCATCTGGTTTATTGAGGTGTTAATCTGACTAACTTGATTATTAATCTGCGATTTTGTTACAGTTTCTGCAAACATTTCCCCAGTTGAAATTAACATTCCATTTAATAAAAAAATGTAAGTAAAAGTTGAATCAGTATATTTAAAATCTTTACATTTTTTTGCAAACGATTTTTAAATCTTTTTCAAATTCAATAAATTGTTTGTCATTACTATCTCCTTTTTGTTTTTTTAGCCATTCACAAAAAGTTTTAAAAATTCCAAAAAGCATAATATCTCCAGGTTTTTATTTTTCTCCCTTTCCAGCAAAAAAATCTTTACCAAAAAAATACTGCCGTTATCCAATTTTCATAGCCTTTCACTTTTTGCAATTGCCTATTTTTTTAATTTTTGACAATCTAAATTTTACATTTCAGATCATCATCTAAAAGTTTTTGAAAGCAATATTCAATTTAAACACAAAAAATAGTGATTTTTCTAATGATTTAAGCGATGATTATTTTTCCATATTTAAACTTGATTTATTGTCTCAAAAAGAACATTACTTTATTGTATTATATCAAAAAGCAAGTACTTTCCATAAAATTATTCAAAAAAATAATATTTTTATTAATTATATATTAATAAAAAAACTTATATAATCGAATTATATCTTATTATTATAATAAAATTGGCTTAAAACCAAACTTGAAAATTATATTGTTTTATTCAAAAACCAAATTTATATAATTTTTATACTAAATCCCATTTAAAAAAATAGAAATTATATTTTTATTTATTTCTTGACCCTTTGCATAGCAGGAATTATAACAAATCTATTATTTTAATGAGAAATAGTATTAATAAGCATAAAAACAAAGAAAAAAACCGGAAGTCAATTTCTCTTCCGATTTTTATTACTTACAATTTTAATAAATTTTTGAAAAACTAATAAATCGCTCTAAATCCGATTCCACCTCTGACATTATTTCCTTTTAGTGTCATATCCAGCATTTACCGTTACACCAAATCTTGTGTTGTCAACTCCGATATTAAGATCAAATTTACCGTTTCCTCTTCTGTCTTCTTTTTTTCTTTTTCGAGGTTATACCATCCTGCTGTTGTGTATCTTACTCTTGCCTGATTTCCATTTTGCAGTTTTTCCAAAGCTCATTTTTCATAAGCCGCTGTAAGCCCAACAGTCAAATTAGTTCTTACTGCCAATGGCTGAACATATTTAAATTCTAAACCTGCTTCAGGCTTAACTGAGAAGTAGTCATTTCCTTTAACTTCCAATCTCATTTGTCCTGAATCTTCCTTCACATCGTCAAATCTTCCATATTCCATCTTCAATGCTCCATAAGGTCTCAAATGGGTTCTTTCGCTCATTCTTATGTCATAGCCAAGTTCATTTTTAAGAGCGGCTCCATAAGTATGGTATGTAGATTTCGCTTCAAATGTATCATCAACTACCCAGAATTTACGTTTCATGTTATTAATTCCAGCAAATACATCTCCGCCGATTGTCCATTGCAATGCTCCGTTATGATCTCCTTTTGGCGACATTGTCTTGAATACTCCAAGTTTCAGCATTGTTTGCTGTTCTCTTGATTTTCCAATATCTTTGAATCTAAATCTGTTTGTTACAGCTCCAGCATACCATCCGCTTGAGTTACCCATTCTGATTTTTTCATCTTCATGAACATAAGCCACACCATAGGCATTGCTTGTATAGTCAATAACTCCTGCCGTATCAGTATTATACTCATCTCTCAATCCAAATGCTTTAATCTTGTTATTTTGCTTAGAAGGATTTCTCCATTCGTGTCTCAAATATCTAAATTCCTTATCCAAGGCATTTCCAGTAGCATTTATTCTTTGTTGAGTATTTGAATATTGATGACCTTTCATTTCGTCAACTGCTTGTGTGAATAATTCAGTTTCACCTTTTACCTATTCCATTAAGTTTATCAAATATTTGTCTTTCTCTTGTTCCTAAACCTTCCACTCCGTATCTTTGTTCAAGTCCATCTAGGAAATTATATGAATTTTCATCCTTTTCACTTGTAAAGAAAGTATAAGGTATCTTTATCATATACAATTTTTCAATTGGTGTTGATGTTCCTTGTAAAGGCTGAGCAAGCCAAGTTAATCCTGCAGAATTAATATTCAATGTTGTTCCTGTCGTAGTAAGCGAAGATATTGCATCGTTATATGGCTTGATTATATTTGAACCTATTTCTATTGCTTTAGCATTAGTATATTTAGATGCTTCTGTACCAATAATCAAGTTTATGTTATCAAGACCAACTAAATTACTCAATCCTTCAATAGGATGTGTGTAGTTTACTCCTGAAGTATCGACATACATTCCTAGCTCTGTTGCCTGTGCATTTGAAACAGAATTTTTGAAGTCTGCAAATTGCGGCAATGACAAGTCAAGTGTTGTTGCTCCTGCCGTTACATACGATGGTGTCGGACTAGCTGTATTTGTATCAAGTCCTGCAAGTTCCACTTCTCTTCCATTAACTGTCAATCTTGGAGTTTTTGGCGGATTTTGAATAAGCAGAGTTCCTTTAGGAGTAACTATGTATTTCTGGTCAGTAGAAGTTGCAGAATATACATTTGCTTTTGTTCCGCTTACATTTCCTGGAACATTCTTTTGTGAAAGCGCAGATGCTGCATCTTGATAAATTCCTATACCATCAGGTGAAGTAATCGAAATAGTTCCATAGTTCTTAATATATCCTCCGTTTACAGTAGCAACCCCTTTAATTCCTTTAGCCGATCCTGTCGACTTAATAGTTCCGTAGTTAATACCTTCAGCTCCTTGGTCAATATACATACCAGTCGCATTTTTACCAGAAATATCAATTGTTGCGCCTGCATGGTTTATTGCCTTTGAACCACTTCCAACAGCATACATACCTATTGAGTTTTCATGAAGTACATTAATAGTTCCTCTATTTTCAATAAGCCCTTCATTTGAAATAGCTCCTGTAGTTTCATTATAATATCCTGTCGCCATACCAATTCCGTATTCCTTGCTAGCCACATTAGTTGAACCAACATTGATTACTCCACGGTTAGTTGCACCAACTCCTGATGCGCTTGTTCCTGTCGAATAAATACCAACATTTCCAGTACCGCCAGTCAAGTCAATCGTTCCATAATTCACAGCTTCTCCAGCCGCATAAATCCCATAAGATTTTCCACCAGTTGTTGTAATATTAGTATTACTGAATACCGATCCAGTTTTATCGTTTGTATAAGCATATACTGAATCTGTTCCAATTGAAGCAGTCAATGTATTCGTAGCCCCTGATGAATTTGCTCCAAGGTTAAGTTCTGTTCCAGTCTTTGAATCCACAACATAACCAAATGCATTAGTTCCAACAGTCATATTAGTTCCAGTATTATAAACAGTTGTTTTCAAAGGATTTGTCGCATCATCTGCAATAAATACCCCTACTGCCTGATTATTACCAACATTAATTGTTCCGCCTGTAAGATTTACATCTGAATGTATTGATCCTGCTTCTGAATCAGATGAACCTGTAGCAAATATTCCTACTCCATCATCTCCAACGTTTATTGTCCCATTTGTCATCTCTACCTTGTTTGAAACTCCATAAATACCATAAGATTTCTTACCAACATTGATTGTTCCTGATGTAAATATATCAGTATCTGCATCATTCGTAAACATACCAATTATCGGTGTAGATGTTGTTGTATCTGCAAGATCAATCGTTCCTTTATTATTAAGTTCCGAATGTATTTTACCTGAAATATGACCTGCCATTCCTGCTCCTGTAATAGCAGTTCCATACATCGCAACGCCTTCTTGACCGCTTATAGTAATCTTACCTTTCGTATCATTAGTTGCAATTCCACCTTCAACAATCATACCGATAACATTCTTACCTGTCATAGTAATTTCACCATCATTAGCAGCATTTGTATAAGTAATGCTATCTCTCAAATAATCTGCATTTGTTCCTGTTGCATCAACTGAATTATTTTTAGCATAAATTCCTAAAGAATTATCCCCATCAAGAGTAATCTTACCACTATTCTTAACATCAACAAGTCCAATTTTAGCACTAATTAATGCTGGTTTTGTAGTTCCTGTTGTTCCAAATTTTTCATATACAACATTACCTTTACTGTCTATTCTATAAGAAAGCCCAAGAATACCAATACTGTCTTTACCACCAACTTCAACTGTTCCAGTAGTGTCATTATTCACTTCTGTTCCATTTGTAGCATAAATCCCTACTGCATGATCATTTGGCGTTGTCTTTTCAACTTCAATCTTTCCTTCATTATGTACTTTTCCGTAGTTTACATAAGCTCCAACTCCACCATTTCCGCTGTCTGTTCTGTCAACTGAAATTGTGGCTCCATTTTTAACATTTACTCCTGTTGTTGTTGTATCTACGGAATTTTCACTTGCACTTATAGCCAATCCGACAGGAACTGTCAAATTACTATCAATAGGCTGTAATTTGTGATTTATTTAAATGAGCCATTACTTTTGAACTTACATCTAAAAATTGAATTTTGAATAAGTAATCTTCTTGTAAACACCTCACTATCTGATCCTGTAGTTGCATCAGATTTATCAATACCAGCACCATCAATATCAATTTTTGATTTATCTAAAAACTGCTATTTTATAATAATTCTTTCCATTACTACTAGAAACATCTGTTGGATTAAGTCCAGAATACCCTAACAATGTTGCAGCAATTCCTGTTGTTTTTAAACTATTTGCATTTTTTATACTCATCAATATTGCATCATCTGATTGCATATCAACTGTTGATCCTGTTAATTTTACTGGTTGTGAAGCTGGAGAAACAGAAGCATCTACTGAAAATCCTGTTGCTTCTCCTTTTAATATTAGTTTTCCACTTGTTAATTTAATCTGTCCTCCATTTTTTGAATAAAGTGCATAACCTTTTCCATCATATTCTACTGTACCTTGATTTAAATTAACTTCTGATGATGGAGAACCTGTAGAAGCCACTGCTGTTCCACCATTTGTTACTTTAACATAATTATTTTTTGCCTCAATTATCGCACCACCATCAGCATATAATCCAAATCCTGCATAATCTCCTGTTTTCTTCTTACTTCCATCTACAGCACTTATTTCTACAATTTCTTTACCATTTATATCTATATTTTTCAGAGGTTTGCTTATTTGCCTGGTCAATTACTACCTTTGTATTACTTCCTGTTGCATAAACTGCTCCAGAATTTTCTCCACCAAATTTTTCACCATTACTATCTGTAACTAACTTTATTGGATCATTTGAAACACTTGCACTTTTCATACTTATACCATCTGATAGTTCTACATAAGCCCCTTTATCAGCATAAATTCCTATTGAGTTTACTGTGCCTGTCGAAGTTATACTTTTTACTTTGTTACTGTTTCAGTCGGAGTTGTACCTGTTCTCTTGAGATCCGGCAGTTGCTGCATATATACCAACATTTCTACTCCATCAGTAAGAGTTATTTCACTCTTTGATATCACTTTTCCTTTATTTTCACCTACTGCAATAGCTGTATTATTCTTACCTTTATTTAAAAGCATAGTTCCGTCTCCAAGATTATAAACGACACCACTATCTGCTGAATATACTCCTACATTTCCATCTGTCTTGTCATATATTCTAATTTGATGTCCTTGTAAATCTAAACTTCCGTATGAATAAATACCTGCTGAACCTTGAATATCTGTATTTTCTACTTTTTTTAGTAATATATGAATTCTTTGAATAGGTTTTTAATTGTCGTAGTTCTTCCATTCGTTGAATTTATATCATAATTAGTTATAGGTGCTCCTTGAGTAGATGTACTAGAAAAATAACGTATTGGATGTTCCTGCAGTATCTCCAATATTTACAGCAAATGTCCCTGTTACATTGCTACTTGTACCTGTATTAGGAATAAAAAGACCTATATTTCTATCTCCAAATAATTCTATTGGGTTTATAATCCGTTCACTATTAATACTTGTACCATCTGTTTTTCCTGTAAATGATAACTCTAAAATTTCAGGTTTTTACATAAACTCCAACAGATGTTTCACCATACATTTTTACTTTCCCTCTATTTGTAGTAATTATAGGGACGAGGATCTCTAGAATCTAAAAAGAACATCGCTGTTGTTTTTGTATATGAAGTCATGTTTCCTGCATTATATAATGTTTGTTGTCTTGGATCAGAATTATCACTAGGAGAATGATAATGTATATCATTAGAAACAACAAATCCAGCATTGTATGCTTCATATTTTGTCCCATTATCTTCATACGGTTTGCAAAGTTATATCTCCTGTATTTATTACTACTGCTCTATGATGAGATTGTCTATCATGATCATAACTGTTTGTTATTGATATATTTGACCCTTCCCCAATTATAGTCCCACTATTTATCCATGTTTGTGCATTTGCTCCAGCAGTTGTTGCTGTTAAAGAATTTCCAGTTCCACTAAATATCGAGGCTGTAGTATAACTTGAATTAACTTTGAACAACGCATCTCCGTAAGCATTTAGAATTAAATTTTCATTTGACAATCCACTAAAGTGCCGTTTTTTAATCCTGTTAATTGATCATTGACATCTGCACCACCATGTAAATCTAAATGTGCAAATTCACCTAAACGCCCACTTGGATTATTTGAACCTGTTCTTGAATAAAGAAATTTACCATTTGATAACATTGTTCCAGCTGTTGCGTTATTAGTAACTAATCTTTGGAACCCATTAATCATACCACTTGATGTTACTGGTATAGCACTACTTCCTCTACTTGAAGCTGAAGCCGGCAATGTTCCACCAGAAGGCACTGATGTTCCATTAGCTATTGCTGCTGCATTATACCATGCATTTTTACCAGTATATCCTGTATAATAATATGTCCAATTATTGGCATTGTTTCTTTTTATATAAAAAATCTCCTCCAGTAATAAATTTATACCATCCATAACTCTTTCTGTATTTGCATCATCAAAAGTTTGGACCAGTATTATTTCCACTTGAACTTGCTGATATTCCAAAATCAGGGTGCTTCTGGAATTACTGGTTCTGATACATCTGGGTAACGGCTCTTTCACCACCCTCGGCTCAAACGATGGCAACCCAGCAATCGTTACATTCTTTTTGAATATTTGGATTTACTTTTGATATTGATTTTGGTGTTATTGATGCACTTATTGGTATTTCAGCGTTTTGGCTCGTAGGCAAATCCTAAAGAGTGTTGTGTTGTTAGCATTTTTTTCACTTACTGGTTTTGCGATGTATTTGTTTAAAGTTTGATCTCTTTTTGTAAATGATGTTGCTGATTTTGTTTCCTTTTACCTTTATAAGTTCCATGCCAGTCGCTGTAAAAAAACCATTGGCTCCAAATTGCCAGCTGCTCCATGGTGATTTTGTCACGTGATCTCCTTGTTCCATTAACTGAGTTAATTCCAAGTTTGTATCTTTAATCAGCTTGTTATTTTTCAGCTCTTGCACGTTTAAAAATCTGTCCGCATCTGATTTATTGAAGTGTTAATCTGACTAACTTGATTATTAATCTGTGAGTTTGTCACAGTTTCTGCAAACACTTGTCCATTTGAAATTAACATTCCACTTAATAAAAAAATGCAAGCAGAGCCGAATCAGTGTACTTAAAGTCTTTACATCTTTTTCGCAAACGATTTCAAATTCTTTTTTTAAATTTAATAAGTCATTTGTCATTGTTATCTCCTTTTATAGTTATTTGTAAAAGTTTGAAAATTCCAGCAAGTTTAATATTTCTAGGTTTTGATTTTTTTCCCCTTTCTAAAAAAATCTTTACCGAAAAATATTGCTGTTATTCAATTTTCATAGACTTTCACTTTTTGTAATTGCTTATTTTTTTAATTTTTTTGATAATCTAAATTTTTACAGTCCAGATCATCATTTTAAATTTTTTTCCTTGAAAGAAATATTCAATTTAAATATGAAAAAAACAGTGATTTTTTTATAATAATTTAAGTGATGATTATTTTTCCATACTCAAAAATTGATTTATTATCTTAAAAAGAATATTTCCATAATTATATCCCAAAAAACCAGCCCGCTATTTAAACAGGAAATAGCATAAGATAATTTATTAATATAATTGCAACTTATTATATCATAATTTCAAAAAAATCAATATCTCAAAAAAATAATCTCTTTCTAAGATATTGGTCTAGAATAGAGATTATTTTTTTAATTTATTTAAAAATTTTTCCAAAGTTCAAAAAAATAATTTATCATTATTTCTTTTTTTTAATTGTAAATTTAAGTATTTCAGATTTTAATTCCATAAAATTAACCAGTTTATGCTTCCTGTGCCGCATATCCGCCTTCGATTGCAACTTCCTTCACTTTTTCCTTCTTCTGCTTGATTTTTTTAATGAAAAAGTCCCTGTTCCAGCCTGATTTCCGTATTCTTCAATATAATCAACTACAAATACGTTTGTCATGTCGATTTTTTTCTTACCATCTGCCCTGCTGAAATGATTTCAAGGCTTGCTTGTCTGTAGGCGTCGCTTGCTTCTGATGGAACTAATGACCATTGTGCAACTTTTCTTGTATCATCTTCTGTATCTCCGCTTGCTGCAGCCAGTATTTTTCCCCCTGATTTCCAAAAATTACTCCTAGATCTGTTGCTCTCGCATTTGAATCATCAGGCGTTTCAGAAATATATTTTACATCCAGGATACTTTCCTTGTCTAGCAAAAATTTCATTTTCCTGTCCTTTAACGCTCAATCTGAATCCCATAAATTATTCCCCCATTTTATTTTTTTGACAATTAAATAATAGCGCTATTTTTTTAAATTAATTTAATTTTTAATTATCTGTTATTATTTTACAACAAAAAAATAGTCATTTGTCAACCTTATTTTTTTAATTTTTTTATTAATTAATCTACAAGATAAACTTTAAGGGCAATTTCTTCATCAAACGGAATCGGCACAGCGACAAACTTTTTTTCCCTGCATCAATCATTCTGGCAATAATTTCACTCTGGCTTTTTGGCAAATATCCAACTTTTTCCTTCCTAGAATTATAAACAGCGACTGCATTCAAGGAAATACCATTAAATTCACGAAATAAATCCAGCTGAACTTCATCTTTAATCTTAATCGCAAAATTTCTAATATATTTAACTCCCTCTAAATAAGTATCCAGCAAAAACAGTCTTCTCGACTTCTTTGTATACTTGTCAATCAATGTCTTTGCATATTCAAACATCATTTCCTTCCCCAGCTTAATCTTTTCTTCCCGTCCATTATCCTTTTGAATAACAAGCACTCCATTTCCAAAATTAAACTCGTTTATCATATAATTTCTCTGATTTTTCAAAAGTTCAAAATATTCCATCATTTCTTCAAAAATCATAATTTCCTTCTGGTTAATCTGAAATGATCCTTTTTCAGCTCAACCGATGTATTCTCAATATACGAATAATAAAAATCTCCCATCCCCAAAAAAACCTCAATTTCATAATTTCCCCCATAATAAAGCCCATCAAATTCAAGTTTTATCCCATTAAAATTACTTACCAGCATTTCTTTCACCTCTTTTATTGTACCTTCTTATTCCTTATTTCAGTCCTTCCAACTTTCCTTCAATAAATAATTTCAAATTTTTTTCAACATCATTCATAAGTGTTATCATACTTTTTTCAGATTTCCATGCGATATGTGGAGTAATCACAATATTATCCAATTCAAATAATTTAGAATTTTTTTCAATCGGCTCAACACTCGTTACATCAATAGCCGCTGATTTTTATTATTTTATTTTTTTAATGCAAAATACAAATCATCCTGATTTATAACCGGTCCTCGTGCTAAATTTAAAAATTCTGGCACTTCTTTTCATTTTTTTCATTTTTTTCAAGATCTATAAGATTTCTCGTTGAATCAGTCAACGGAACATGAAGCGTCAGAACATCACATTTTTCAAGCACCTCATCCAAGTCATGCCGTAAAATTCCATCCTCTTCAACTTTTTTATAATTTTTTCCAGCACTTTTTAGCAACCATCACTTCCATTCCCAATGCTTCTGCCATCTGTGCAACTTTTTTTACCAATATTCCCAAATCCTATAATTCCTAAAAATTTTCCCTCCACATCATCAATCGGATATTTCTGATAATCAGGAACATGAATATCAATCCATTTACCATTTTTTTACTTCCTCAAAAATATTTATTAACAGGCGTTAATTCATTTTAAAAGAAAAGGTAATTGCCAGCTGTGCAACAGAGTTAGTCGAATAGCCTGAAACATTTGCCACCTTTATTCCAAACTCATTTGCACTTTTTCACATCAATATGATTAAATCCAGTCGCTGTAATAAGTATCAGTTTAAGTTTTTTTAGCCTTCTCAAACTGCTTTTTTTCCCAAGTCTTATCCTAGTCGTTATTACAACATCCACATCTTCTATTCTTTCATCAATTTCTCCAACTTCAGTATCTTCATATTCAATATATTCGCCATATTTATCAAACTTTTCCCTTAAATCAATCGGTCCAGCCGTAACTCTATCCAAATACACTATTTTTTTAAATTTTTTTTTCATAAATATCATCTCTTTTTTTAATTTTTTTATTAAAAGTAAATATGCTATACAATACTGACATCCGCCTTCAATTTATAAATAACATCCTTTCTTTCCACAACAATCATAACTTTTTCCTTTCAATTCCTTATCCCGTTTTATTTTTTTGCAATAATTTTTTTTGCTGGATTTATAGCAATGGCATTTCCTACATTTTTTTAAACATTGTCAGATCTCCCGTTGTATCTCCATAGGCATACGATTTTTTCAAATCGATGTCATACTTTTTACAAAAATCCGTTATTGCCTTCTGCTTACTTTTAGCATCCCACATTGGAATGACATTCCCTGTAAAAATCCCATTCTCATCAACTTCATAAATAGAAGCCCTGTAATCTTCAACACCATATCTTTCTGCCATTTTGCTTACAAGAAAAATCCGGACTTCCTGAAATAATTATAACCTTATGCCTCTTCTCCTTATGGTATTTCAACCTTTCCCGTGTATACCGGTAAACTTTGTCCCCTTTTAACTTCATCACTCTTTTTGCAATAAAATCCATATCTTCCTTGCTAAAATTTTTCAATGCCTCCATATAAGTCTGTACAAGTTCATCCAAATAATCATCATAATCCCCAGTCCTATTTTCCCACTTGGAAAATTTCTCCTTAACTTTCCCTTCCCAAGTCATCATATCAATATACTCATACTGCACAAGCATCTTAAAATGCTCAATTAACAGCGAATCCCGATAAATCGTCCCATCAATATCAAAAAATGCCGCCACATTTTTATTTTTACTTTCTTTCATTTCCATTCCCCCTAATTAAATTTATTTGTCATCAATGCATTTTACACATTATTCTATATTTTACCCTATTTCCTCCAATAAATCAAATAATTTGCTATTCTAAATAATCTATTACTAAATCATATTTAAAAAAATAGAAATTATATTTTATTTATATACAAGTAAAACAGTCATAACTTTTTAAGTTCAGTTTTTACATTATATTATTGTATTATTGAAAAAAACAAATATGTCCGATAATTTATTTTGAAAAAAATTTTTATGTATACTCAGACCTATTTAATACTATTCCCCGTTTAAAAAAAGCGAATATTTATTTTAATTATTTGAAAATAAATATCAGGTTTAATCTGCTAAAAAGATTTACAATTCAAATGGGGTTTTAGTATAAAATTAAACTACTAAAAAAATTATATTAATTTAAAAAGTCAAGTAAAAATAGTTATAGTTTTTTTGAGTTCAGTTTTTAAAAAAAGTTTTACTATAAATTATCTGCATTTTTTTCACTTAATAGATAAAATAAAAAAACACTCCAAAGAGTGCTTTTTTTAAATATCATATTCTATTTATTTACTGACAAGAAATTTTTTTATAAATACTGATGTTATTCAATCTTTATCGCTTTTATTTTTCACAATTTCATATAAAAGCTTATTCAAAAAAACTTCCGTAGCATTCGGAACTTCATTTCCTAAAAGCCACATTTAAAGCCACTATTGCTACTTCCAGCTGACTTTCATCAGGTTCTCTTGTAGTGATCTTTTGCAGCCACATTCCTGGAACTGCAATCATTTTAGCAAAGACATTATCCAAATGGTAACTTGTCCAACGTTGTATTTCATAAGAAAGTCCAGCAACGAAGGGAACAAATAGAACTCTTGTTACTAACTTGTAAATTATCATTGAAAAAAATGTCCAGTTGGAACTTTAAAAAAATAAATCTACTGTTGAAAAACACTAGAATACTTATAAACATTACAAGCAGAAGAAAAACTTGTACCACATCTTGGGTGAAATCTTGTACATACTTTTTGCATTTTTTTAGGTGACAGTTCCTTTTCCATTTCATAATTCATAATACTTTTATGTTCTGCTCCATGATACTCAAAAACTCTCTGAATATCCTTTAAAAACGAAATTCCATAAATATATCCCAAGAAAAGTACCAATTTTATAATTGCTTCTACAATATTAGCTTTTAAGACGTTATCTTTAAAGAAAAATCCTCCAATAGCCGATGGCAGCCACATAAACACAGCAATTCCCAATAAAACTGAAGTCATAACAGTAAATCCAACCTGCTTGTCTGTCAATTTTTCCTCTTCATGCCCAGCCTGATTTGAAGCAAAAATAAGCTCCTTTGTCCCAACAACCATCGCATCATAAAGCGCTATAACCCCCCTTACGAAAGGTACCTTCAACCATCTGTTACTTTTTTCAGTTAACGCTATCTTTTTATAAACAATACTTCCATCCTGCTTACGAACCGCTGTTGCAATTGCTTTAGGCCCTCTCATCATAACCCCTTCCACAACAGCCTGTCCCTCCAACAGTTACTTTTTTTATCTCTCATTTTTACCTGCTTTCTTCATATTTTTCTAATTTCGTTATGTTAAACTTGTTTGAAATTCACAATTTATCAGTTTTCTAGATAATTTTAACATATAAATTTATCAATAAAAATTTATTTTTTTAATTTATTCTCTATCAATTACTGCTCTATTTTTTTATTCTTTTTTTAATGATTTATTAATATGTTCAGCCTTATATTTGCTAACTCCCTTTATTTTTGCAATATCCGAAGCTGTTGACATCAAAATTGACTGAACATTTGAAAAATTCCCTTTACAAGAATTTCCCTATCTTTTTACTTATTTTTGTTATGTTGCTCAAAAGTCCATATCCGCGTGGCTCTATCTTTTCATCCAGATTTATGATATTTGTATCAAATCCAAGCAGACAAACAATTTTTTCATCATCCAGCAATTCCTCTTTTGTCAAAGATTTTACTCTTAATCCAATTTTTTCAGCCGTTTCATTGCTTATCTTATAATCCTTTATGAGAGCGTCAAAACTCTCATTTTTATTCAGCATTATTTCTTCATACTGGATTTTTATAAGCCGTCCTTCGCTTCCAAGTTCTGCCATATACTCGATTAATTCCTCTGACATTCTGAAAAGAAGTCCGTACATTCTCACACATTCCACAATATCATAAAGCGTTACCATATTGTCAAATTCTAAAATAGACAAATTTACGTGATTTTTCTCAATCGCAAGGGAATATTTCTCAAGAGCAGTTATCGCCTGCGAAGATTTAGTCAATAAATCTCCAATTTCGTTCAGCAAATATCTAAATTTCCCATAATATACCGTTATTTTATTTCTTCTTTCAGAAACCGCCACAACCAAATTCCCCTTTTGCTGTGCAATTCTATGTGCCGCCTGATGTCTTGTCCCGCTCTCATCTGTTTCTATCGAATAATTAGGCTGCAGCTGAATATTTGCCCCATAAATTGTCTTTATATCCTCCGACAAAATAATTCCGCCATCCATTTTAGATAACTCATAAACTTTTTGTGGCGAATATACCGTATTTAACTCAAATCCGCCTCCCATCACATCTTTTCAAATCATTAGGATCTCCCAGTACAATCAATGCTCCCTAGTTTTTGCCTCCTGAATTTTTATCTATTGCTTCTCTCAATGCTGTTCCAGGTGCTACCCTGTCAAATATATGCTCCAATATTTTCTTCTTATTAACTGCCTTTTTTTCCCATATTTCATCCTTTCGCCCTTTTTTTCTCTGCTGGCTTACTTTTATCCTCTCGACAAGTTCACTTATGTTACTTATATAATTCAATTTTATTTTTTTGTTTTTTTCCTTTTTTTAAAAATCAGCCTGATGGCTTTTTGGCAGGTACACCCCTGCAAATCCCATTTTTTTCGAGCTCATTTACCCTATTTTTTTGATAAATGAAACTTTTCTCACTTCCCCACGTAATCCCAGTTCGCCAATAGCCGCTATTTTCTGGCTTATCGGCACGCCTTTTACCGAAGATAGAAGTGAAAAAATTACTGCTAAGTCAGAACTCCTGTCATTTAAGTCAATTCCTCCTGGAATATTTATATAAATGTCCTTTGAGTTTACATCTACTTTTAAAGAACGTGATAAAACTGCACTCAATATTTCCACCCGATTTTTATCATATCCTTCCACTGTTCTTCTCGGCATTCCAAAATTTGGTGTCCCCAATAACGACTGCACTTCAAATAAAAAAATACACGGCTTCCTTCAAAAATTGGCACAATAATGCTTCCAATATTTTTTTCATCCCTGTCGCTTATGAAAAATTCAGACGGATTCTTCACTTCGCTAATTCCATTTTCCTTCATATCAAAAATTGAAATTTCATTTGTAGAGCCATAACGGTTCTTTATTGAACGGATGATTCTATAATAGCTATTTTCTTCTCCTTCAATTTGCAAGACTGCATCAACCATATGCTCCAGCAATTTCGGACCCTGCCAGTTTCCCATCCTTCGTAACGTGTCCTACAATATAAAAATGCAATTTCATTTTTTTAGCAATTTCAATGATTTTTTTAAAGTTGTTTCCCGAATTTGCGTCACACTCCCAGGAATAGAATTTACATTTTTCAGAATAAAGCGTCTGAATTGAATCAACTACAACAACTTTTGGCTTATCCTTCAAAAATTACACTTTCAATTTTTTTCAATATTTGTATCATTTAAAAATATACAAATTTTCACTTTTTACATTAACACGTTCTGCACGCTGTTTTTATTTGCCGTGGCGACTCTTCTCCTGAAACATAGAATACATTTCCAATCTTTGCATACTCCTGCGACAGCTGAAGCAGAAAAGTCGATTTTCCAATCCCAGGGCTTCCTGTAATTAGTACAACTTCCCCCTTTATCAGCCCGCCACCCAGCACTCTGTCAAACTCCTCAAAAGGCGTTACCATCCGAAATTCCTTTTTCAATTTCAATTTCTGTTATCTTGCTAATGGAAACATCCTGTGACTCCACATCCTTAAAGGCTCTTTTTTTATATCAATTTCCTCTTCAAATGTTCCCCAGGAATCACAATTAGGGACATTTCCCCAAGCCATTTTAACGAACTGTAACCGCATTCTGAACATATATATTTAGATTTTCCCTTTTTTGCAGCCATTTTTAGATTCCCCTCTTACTTTTTAACTTTGTCAATTAATCTACGTTCTACATTTTCTGTTACAAAAAAACTCAAATCCCCTTTATTTAAGGCAACTTCCTTTACAAGGCTGGAACTTAAATACAAATATTCCCTTGAAGCAGTCAAAAATACTGTCTCAAATTCACTTTTTAGCAAGCGTCTTATTTGTAGCGTAAACTGCAGCTCATATTCATAATCTGACAATGCACGCAATCCCCTTATCAAAAATATTCACATTTTCCTTATACATAAAGTCAACCAGTAATCCATTAAAAAAATCTTTATTTCAGCTTCTATACCTTCTTTTTTTAATATTTCCTGTATCATTTCAACTTTTTCCTCATCAGAAAACCAGGCTTTTTGATTTCGTAGAATTTTTTTAAAAAAATACCTATTATTAACTTTGTCAAATAAGTTTGAAGAACGCTTTATAATATCAATATGACCCTTCGTTATTGGATCAAAGCTCCCTGGATACAATGCTATTTTCCCCATATTGTTCTCCTGTTTTTATTTTTTTATTTTACCATCGCATTTTATTTTTACTTTTCTATTTTTTTAATTTTGAAAGAGCTTCCTTTGCCGCATGCTTTTCAGCTTCTTTTTTTACTTTTTCCAATTCCTATTCCGTGAATCTCATTATTCCAGCTTACAGACATTTCAAAAAAACTTTATCGTGGTCAGGACCGCTAGTTTTAATTAAATTATATTCAGGCATTTTTCTATATTTCCCTTGTACAAATTCCTGCAGAACTGTCTTATAATCCCCTGTTCCTTCTATTTCTTCCAATTTATTTATTTTTCCAAGTAAAAATTTCAATGCAATATTTTTTGCAGTATAATAATCTGAATCTTTAAAAATCGCACCAATCAATGCCTCAAAAGCATCTCCTAAAATAGATCTTCTATGTCTTCCTCCAGACATAACTTCCCCGTTGCTCAAGTACAGATACTCTCCCAGTTCAAGCTCGCTCGCAATAGTTGAAAAATACAGGCTCACTTATAATTTGACTTTTTTTAGCTTTTGCAAGTTCCCCTTCCGTCTTCTTTTCATAAAGATCATAAATATACTCAGTCGTTATAAGATTCAAAATTGCATCTCCCAAAAATTCAAGCTTTCTCATTGTTAAACCTTCTGCCCTTTTCAATTTCATTGGCATACGACCTATGTGTTAATGCTTCATGCAAATATTCTTCATTTTTAAACTCATACCCTATTTTTATTAATTCACTTACATCTCTATTTCCATTATTTTCCATTCATTTCACCTCCATATTTTTTTATTATTTTCCAGCAATAAATAAATTATTATAATTTTTTTACAGTTATTTATTTTAATATTTTATTCTTATAATTCCACCTAATTTATTTTTTTGTTATTCCTTTAACTATAATTTTTTTTTACAAAGAAAGTAAAAAAATTTATACATAATAAAATATAATTTTATCAATAATCTATTTTTTTATTATTACAAGGGGTTAAAAACCCCTTGCCTTATAACATTTACTTCACTACAGTTATACATATCAAGTTTTTTTATAAATTTATTACTTATATTTTTCTAAACGCCAGCACAGCATTATGCCCACCAAATCCAAGAGAACTTGACATTCCTACTTCAATATCTCTTTTTACAGGTTTATTTGGCACATAGTCCAAATCACATAACGGATCAGGATTTTCATAATTTATAGTTGGCGGCATAATTCCTTCTGAAATTGCAAGCGCTAAAAATCCAGCTTCAATTCCTCCAGCTCCACCTAATAAATGCCCAGTTGCACCTTTTGTAGAACTTACAGCCAATTTATAGGCATGTTCTCCAAATGCTGATTTTTATTGCCTGAGTTTCATTTTTATCATTTGCAGGCGTAGAAGTTCCGTGCGCATTTATATATCCAACTTCTTCAGGTTTGATATTTCCTTGTTCCAAAGCCATTCTGAATGCTCTTGCAGCACCTTCTCCACCATCAGCTGGAGCTGTCATGTGATAAGCATCTCCAGTTTCTCCATATCCTACAACTTCCGCATAAATTTTTGCCCCACGTTTTTTAGCATGTTCCAATTCTTCAAGTATTAATACCCCAGCACCTTCTCCAAGAACAAATCCATCCCTGTCAGCTGTAAATGGACGTGATGCCTTCTTAGGATCAGGATTAGTTGACAATGCCTTTAAATTTGCAAATCCTGCTATTCCAGACGGAGTTACTGTAGCTTCTGTTCCTCCAGCAATCATCGCATCAGCTTTTCCTAATAAAATCGCCTGAAAAGCATCTCCAATTGAATTTGTCCCTGAAGCGCAGGCTGTAACAACTGTTTTATTAGGCCCTTTTGCTCCAGTATAAATTGAAGTATTTCCAGAAGCCATATTTAAGATTGCCGCTGGAATATAAAATGGCGACACTCTTCTTGGCCCTCTTGTAACAAGTTTTTCCACTTCCTGCTCAATTACATCCAGCCCGCCAATTCCAGAACCGATAATTACTCCGATTCTATCTGCATTTTCATCAGTAATCTCTAATTTAGCATCTTCCAAAGCCTCTTTTGATGCCGCAATTGCAAATTGTGAAAATCTTGCTATTTTCTTCAATTCTTTTTTTTCAATATAATTTTCAGGCACAAAATCCTTTACTTCTGCTGCAATATGCACTGGATGCTCTGAACTGTCAAATTGAGTAATTTTATCAATTCCACATTCCCCTGCCAATAAATTTTTTTCCAAGCCTTATCTTTTTCCAGTTCCCAATGGAGTTACTAATCCTATTCCTGTAATAACTACTCTTCTCATTAATACACCTCTCATCTTTATTTTTTTATAATTTAAATTTATATTTCTCCCATTTAAATTATGATTTCTGCATTTTTAAATGGAGTTTAGTATTAATTCCTAATACTAAATTTATTTTTTTAATCAATTCAATTTTGTAACAATAAATTTATTTTTAACATTTTTTTCATTTTTTTTCAATAAAAAGGGGAAGATCCCCAAAAAGTTTTATGTCTTATTGTTTAGCTTCGATGTATTCCATTACATCTTTAACAGTTTTAATTTTTTTGTGCATCTTCATCAGGAATTTCAATATCGAATTCTTCTTCAAAAGCCATGATTAATTCAACTGTATCCAATGAATCAGCTCCTAAATCATCAACAAAAGATGCATCTTCAGTTACTTGATCTTCATCTACACCCTAATTGATCTACAACTATTGATTTAATTTTTATCTAGCATTATAATGCCACCTCCATATTTATTTTCTAAAAATTATTATACCAAATGAATTTAAAAAAATGCAACAAAAAAATTCACTAATATTTAAGTATTATTTTAACTTTTTATTTGTATATACATTATTATATCATTTTTTTTATTTATTAGCTCTTTTTGCACATCTCAGCAAAAAACTCATGTACTTTAAGATTATCATTTAACTCAGGATGATACGAAGTCACAAGAATATTATTTTCCTTAGCTGCGACAACATTTCCGTTGACTTCTGAAAGAATTTCCACATTTTTTCCCACACTTGAAATATACGGTGCTCGAATAAATGTCATTGGAATAACTCCAACTCCTTTTAAACTCACTTTCGGTAAAAAAACTTCCAAGCTGTCTTCCATAAGCATTTCTTCTAACTTTTTATATCCATTGCTCCCAAATAAGTCCGACTGTCATTTTCAATTTCCTTTGCCAAAAGAATTAATCCTGCGCAAGTACCAAATACAGGTAATCCTTCCAAAATAAGCTTTTTTATGTCATCAAATAAATCAAGGTCATAAAGCAGCTTTCCGATAACTGTACTTTCTCCACCTGGAATAATTAACCCGTCAATATCATTATTATTAACAGCATTGCTTAAATCAGATTTTTTTCTTATCTCAAATGATTCAATCCCAAGTTTCTCTAGCATTTTTCTATGTTCTGCAAAAGCTCCCTGTAAAGCCAATACACCGATTTTCATTATTTACCTCTTTCAGCCATAAGTAACTTAATTTCATTTTCATTGATTCCAACCATAGCTTCTCCCTAAATCTTCAGAAATTTCAGCTAATACTTTTTGGATCGTTGTAGTTAGTGACAGCCTTAACTATCGCCTGTGCTCTTTTTACAGGATCCCCTGATTTGAATATTCCTGATCCGACAAATACTCCTTCAGCTCCAAGCTGCATCATTAGTGCGGCATCTGCAGGAGTCGCAACACCACCTGCTGCAAAAATTCACTACTGGCAATTTACCATTTTCGTGAACATATTTTACTAAATCAAAAGGAACTTGCAATTCCTTAGCTGTAAAAATAAAGTTCATCTTCTCTCATATTTCTGTATTCTTCTTATTTCCTGATTCATCATTCTCATATGTCTTACTGCCTGTACAACATCCCCAGTTCCTGGCTCACCTTTAGTTCTTATCATTGAAGCTCCTTCAGCTATTCTTCTAAGAGCTTCTCCCAAATCTTTTTGCTCCACAAACAAAAAGGAACTTTAAATTTTTTTCTTATCTACATGAAATTTATCATCGGCAGGGTGACAATACTTCACTTTCATCTATGTAGTCAATTTCTATCGCTTCTAAAATTTGTGCTTCTACAAAATGTCCAATTCTAACTTTTTGCCATTACTGGAATTGAAACAACTTCCTGAATACCTTTAATCATTTTAGGGTCACTCATTCTTGAAACTCCACCCACAGCTCTGATATCAGCTGGAATTCTTTCAAGTGCCATAACCGCCGCCGCTCCAGCCGCTTCAGCTATTTTTTTGCCTGTTCAGGAGTGGAAACATCCATTATAACTCCACCTTTTTAACATTTGTGCCAGATTTTTTTGTTCAATTCATATCTTTCGTTTTTTTCATAAAAATTCCATCCTTTCATTATAAGAAGATTTTTTTCACATATACATTATACTCCTATTTCAAAAAAATTTTTACAAATATAAATTTTTTTAGATACAAATTTAACTTAAAAAGTTCCATCAATTCCTTGTCACTCATTTCAAACAGAACCTTTTCCCCATCTTTGCTTTCCAGCAGGTTTTCACTCAATTGACGCTTGCTTTCCTGAATTTTTATAATTTTTTCTTCAATCGTACCTTCTGTCACAAGTTTTATAACCTGCACACTTTTTTTCTGTCCAATTCTATACGCCCTGTCGCTCGCCTGATTTTCCACAGCGATATTCCACCAAGGATCATAATGAATTACAACATCTGCCCCGACAAGATTTAATCCAGTTCCACCTGCCTTTAACGAAATCAGCACCACTTGCCGCTCTCCAGCATTAAATTTATTACAAATATCAACTCTTTCTTTAGACTTCACATTTCCATCAATATAAAAATACTCAATTCCCATATCTGCAAGTTCCTTCTCAATTTCCTTCAAAGTACCGACAAACTGTGAAAATATCAATAATCTATGCCCATTTTCAGTTATATCCGGCAAAATATCACGTAACACTTCCAGTTTTGCTACTTCCCCCTTATAGTCCTCCTTAAATAAAGTTGGAGAATTACAAATTTGACGCAGTTTTGTCAAAATTGCAAGTATCTTCATTCGATTATTATCATTTTCGTTAAATTTCTTCATTTCACTCTTAGCCTGCTTAATATAAGACATATACAATTGTTTTTGCTCTGTACTTAACGTTACAACCATATTCGATTCAATTTTATCAGGCAATTCAGTTAGCACTTCCTTCTTTTGTTCTTCTTAGCAGAAATGGAGCAATAATTTCACGCAAATTGTTTATTTTTAGAAGAATTTGGATTTACGATGGCTTCCTTATAAGTTTTCTTAAATTTTGTCAAGTTATCAAGATAGCCAGGTATTACGAAGTCAAAAATTGACCATAATTCCAAAATATTGTTTTCAACTGGTGTTCCTGTCAATGCAAAATTTACCTTGCTGTTAATTTTCATAACAGCCTTCTTTATTTGAGAAGTTGTTGTTTTTATATTTTGAGCCTCATCCAGCACTACCACATTAAATTCCCTATTTTTATATTCTTCAATATCATTTCTCAAAGCCTGGTAAGTTGTTATAAGGAATCCCTTCGATCCTCTTGAAATAATTTCTCTTCTTTGACTCGCTGTTCCCTCAACTAAAGTTGGAGTTATCCCAGTGAACTTAATAATTTCTTCCTTCCAGTTATAAAGCAGTGAACTTGGCACAATAATTAATGCAGTGAAATTTCGGTTTTCCTGATAAATTTCATTTAATAATGAAATTGTCTGTAAAGTCTTACCAAGCCCCATATCATCAGCAAGAATCCCTCCAAATCCAATGTCATACATATTCTTCAGCCAGTTAAATCCTAATTTTTTTGATAAGGAAATAAATTTACCTTTATATTATTTGGCTCAATTTCTTCACGATTTTTTTATTTTATGAAACAAATCTTTAAATTCATCTATTTTTACAAGGTCTTCCTGAATATTTTTTTAGAAATTTGAGCAAGCTGAAGAGCCTTTATTTTTGGAAATCTTATTTTCTCCAACCTTCAAATTAGAAATAGAATCCACAATTCCAACTAATTCCTCAATACTTTTTATTGGCAATTTTTACCAGTTCCCCGCTTGAAAGAGTTATGTACTTTTGTTCATTTTTTTATAGCTTCCATCACAATTTCCACATCTTCAGTCTTTATTCCTTCAATATCAAAACTGACATTCAAGAAAGTTATTTTTCAACTTTTTTTATTCCAATATGAACATCAATATTTCGTGCATTTTTTTATTTTATTTTCCAAATGAATTTTCACTCTATCTGCATATTTTTTTATCAATATACTCTGAAATTTTTCCCCAGCCCTTCATAATTTACATTATAAGTTCCTTCAATCATTTCCACATTTGTAATAGAATAACCTTCCACAAGTTTTTTTCAACTCTTCAAATATTTTTCGCATTTTTTTCTAGGAATAAAATATTTCCCATTTTTTTCTCTATTGCACAAACAGTATTTGATAAATTTACCTTTACAATTTCCTTCTCATCAGTTTCCGATACAAATATATCAATACACCCGTCCTCTTCAACATATTCTGCAATATTAACATTCTCATATCCTAAAACTGCACATAATTTTCTATTATCCTCATCTGAAAGCTGATTAAACAGCTCTGTATCCAGAAAATCAAATTTTCCAAAAAATCTTTCTTCATTTTCATCCATTTTAAAAACTTTTGTCGTATCATTTGCAAATGTATAAAACGGACTGTTTTCAGAAATTTTTTTCAATATTTCTCATTGCAATTCTGTCATTTTTCCACAACAAACAAAGGCTCGTAACTATTCATTATCTGTTTAGTTTCTCCCAGTAAAACCAGATTTTTCCCCTTTTCCATAGCTGTAAGCAGTTTATTTAAAAGCATTTCATAGACTTTTAAGCCTTTTTTATCTTTAATTCCGCTGTTTATTACACTTTGAATCTCTTTGCTGTATTCATAAATCGCATTGATTATTTTCTGGTTAGTTTCATTGAAAAAGCAATTTTTTTCGGACTATATGTAATTTTAGAAGTAACTTCATACTCTTTTTCCTTCACAATAGCCTCAATAAATTTCAAAATATCCTTCACATAATATATTTTTCTTAAATCCTGCCTTTATCCGCAAAAATATAATCTGGCACATTATTTTTCCTGATTATAGTCATACCCATATTTATAATCGCTGTAACTTCCTTCATCAATTTCCACTTCAAGCCGCATTTCCTGCTTTTTCCTCATCATCTATATTTTCACTTTCCAGATGAAGATTATAAATTTCGTTAATCTTTTTCAGAAATATTTTCCACATTTTCCAATATTTCCTCATTATTTTTCCATCTCTTGAAGATCAGCCGTTCCATTTTTCTCTAAAAAAACTCAACATTCCCAGCCTTTTTCTCCACCTTCTCCAAAAAAACTTCAAAACTAACTTTCTCATTTTTTTATTTTTTTAAATCAATATTTTCCAAATTTTCATTATTAACAAGATTATCCGCCTCCACAGAAGTTCCTTCTGATTTAGCAAAACTTGCCGCATTAAGTTTTTCTTCACGAAGTTTAACTCTCTGACGTGATTTATTTTTTTCCATCATCTTCAGTTTCCTTCCTTTTAACACTCTTTTGCAGCCTTTTTCCTTTTCTTTTTTTCCGTTCTTTCTTGATTTGAGCCAGTTTTTTTATTATCCTCTTCAAAAATCATCCTCAAACATCATTTCAATCTCATCAGTCCCAATAACCTTTGAAATCTTTTTCTGAATGATCTGCCATCATCCCAAGTGTCACAATATGTTTACAGCAATTCTTTTTATTGTTTTTAAAAAAACATACAGTCGCAGTTTGCCTCTATAAATTCACCTTTTTTCTGTTCAACTGTAATAGAAGTCTTGCACAAACTATTTTCCTTATATTCTCCTTCCACTGTCATAAAATTCCCGTCAGCAAAAAGTGCAGTTATATTTCCCAGACTTTCATTGTAATATTCCTGCCCAATTACAAAAAAATACTCGGTGTAATTTGTTTTTTTAATTCTAACGAAATACTCTTTTTGTCCCATTTTTCTCCCTTACTTTTTATTTATATACTCAAACTTAATAACATTTTACCATTATTACTGCATTCTCATCTTTCCCATAGTAATTTTTTTCCTTATGGAAATTTTCTCAAATCAATTTTTTTATAAAAGTTTCAGTGCCCTTGCATTTTTTTCATTAACCTCCAGCAAAAAAATTTATTTTCAGAAAAAAATCTGTTCCCTCATTTTTCCAAAAATATTATTTCCTTCCAAATTTTTTTCCTATCTTCTAACAATTTTTTTCCATGCTTTCAGTCATCAGCCTTTCACCAAAAACCTCGCCCTTGATATTCTTTTTTTATTGCTATCTCAAAAAAATATCCGTGCTCTCTATTGTACCATAAAATACAATATATCCCAACACATTTTTTTCATTTTCCCTATTTTTTTATCAAAAATTTATTTTCTCTTTTTTTGATTTTCTCCCAAATTTTTTTATTTTTCTTTTTCCGCTCTCATTTTCTAATTTTTTTCACAAAAAAATATTTTCCTCTCCAAAATTAAATAAGCAGTATATTTCATACTGCTCACCCAACATCATTTCAGAAAAAATATTTATCTCCAACTTTATTTTTTTAAAGTTTTCATTATGAATTTTTACCAATTCATCGGCAATATTTCCCATTTTGTTCTCCATTTTTTTATTACTTTTACTGTTCTTTCCTATATTTGAACTGTTCAATAATCTAATAATAATCACTTACTAAATTTCTAAATAACATTATATTATAATATTCCTATTCTATTTAACGGCCACCATCTTACAAGCAATTCCCCTTTAATTCTAGGCTCAGCCACAAGTCCAAAAATATCTGGTATCCTTACTGTTTGAAGTATTATCTCCCATAGCCATATAATAGTTTTTTTATCAAGTGTTACAGTTTCTCCATTTAACAATTTTTTTAAATAATTCATCATTATACTTGAAATCCATAATCGGCATAACCATTTCATTTCTGCCTTCCACTTTTTAAAGTGAACGTATAATATTTATTTGTCAATGTATTTCTTGGATCAGCAGTAAATTCATCATCATTTCCAATTATATCCTTAAAGTTCTTATCTGTTTTTATCAATTCTAAAAAAATTCTTTTTCCTGTAATATTTTTTTAAAACCTTTTCCATCATAATAACTTTCCCAGTCAACTTGCCCAACTAAAAGTGCCGTCAGTCGTTTGTCCAAATATTTTATCAATCACAACGACTTTTATCCAGTTTCACTTTATCTCCTTTTTAGGAATATAAATCTTATTATTCATAAGCAGTCCTTCAGGAAGATAAAATTTTTTTGCGGTGTCAATCTTTTCCAAAACTTCTGATTTTTTTATCATTTAGCATTATTGCTCCACCAACAGCCTTAACTTTCTCAGAATTAAATTTATTCATAGCTTCATCGTATTTCTTCATTTCTTCATTAAATTCTTTTTCTGCTATTGGCTGTAGTTGGATATTTTTGGATCTTTATCAACATTTGCAATTTCAAATTCATTGGTAGTCATTTTCCCTTTTTTTCAATCTGAAGCGTTGTTCCTGGCTCTCCAACTATTCTTTTCGTATACATCACCTTATCAGTCATCGGCTCTTTAAATGCAATTATCTGTCCAACTTTTTGGACTTGAAAAGTGATATTTTTACCATATTTGTAAAAAAACTCTGTCTTTAACTAATATCGTAGGCTCCATTGATCCAGTTGGAATAACATAATTTCCAATATAGAACATTTGAATAACTGCCACTAAAAATAACCGCAAAGCAGCGCATTGTCAATTCTTGTCAATGCCTTTCCAAATGTACTTTTTCTTTCTTTTTTTCCTTAGCAATTCTTTCTTCCACAGAAAGACTGTCATTTGGAAATATTTTTCTTAAATGTTTCTGAAATATCTTCATTTCTTATCTTTGACTCTGTAACAATTTTTTTCTAATTCTTCATTACCTTGTACAGCTTCTTTTTAAAAATCGACTGTTCTGTAATTTTTTTCCACTGATGAATCTCTGAATAAATAAATAAGAATCAATGAAATTACAACATTTATTATCAAATAAATATAAAAAAATTCGGATCTAAAATATTAAACATCAATTTTCCTAGAAACAACATAATAAGATTTAGTAAAAAAATACCCATTCATGCTGTTTTCTAAGCACATAAACTATAATATTTACACCAAATACTCCATAAATTCCCCAAACTTTTATCCATATATTTGGATCCTTGCTTTTTATCTACAATCACAAAAAAATACTGCTGCAACAACCAATGCAACTATTGTAAGCACATTTCCAGCCATAAAATTCCTGTCACTTCTCTCAAGCGAAACTTTTTTTCCAATGTTTCATCCTCTTTCATTCTTATCCACTGAATAACCTGCTTCTCTCTAATAAAGAAATATAGCAAAAAAACAGTGTCGCAATAATATAAAAAAAGCTCCCCATAATAATATATTCATAATTTTTCCCTCTCCTAAATTTAAATTTTAAAATTATTTATCCTCTTTTTAAAAACAAATCAATTATAATAACTCCATTTGTTTTTAAAAAAATACATAATCAAACTTCATTTTTTTCCTAAAAATTTTTTTATTTGCCTGAAATGTATTTAATATAGTAAAAAAATCATTTTTTTTATTAAATACTAATTTTAAATTTTTATCTTTGTTTTTATAAAAAGAAAAAAAGCTAGCATTTTGCTAGCCTTGAAGCTACTTTCTAATTTCTTTAATTCTAGCAGCTTTTTCCTGATAAGTTTCTCAAGTAGTATAATTTAGATCTTCTTACTTTACCAATTCTCTTAACTTCGATTTTTTTTCTACTAATGGAGAATTTAAAGGAATGATTCTTTCTACACCGATTCCTTGCGATACTTTTTCTAACTGTGAAGTTTTTTTAGCAACGCTTCCACCAGAAACTCTAATAACTACACCTTCAAAAAAATCTGTATTCTTTCTTTGTTTCCTTCTTTTTACTTTGTAGTGAACAGCAACTGTATCCCCTGCTTTTAAATTGAGGTACGTCAGCTTTCAAGTAATTTTTTTCTACTAATTCGATTAATTTCTCTTTCAAGAAATTCACTCCCTTCTTTCTAAGACATTCTTTTTTTATCTATACCAATTTCACCAATTTAAGAACTTTTTTTGTTATTAAATCTTTCATAAAACTGGTAGCAACAATAAAAAGCGGAATATCCATTTATTCAATAACTTATTAAGTTTACCATATTTTTGAATCAATTTTTCAATACAATTACGAAAAATTTTTTTCACTTTTTTTAAAAATTTTTTTAAATTACTTCAACTTTTTCAGCCCACTCAGCTTCCTTAAATCCAACCAGTACAAAAATCCTTTCCCACAAAAAAAGCGGTCTTTTTCAACACCATCCCATTGCTTGCAAGCAGCTCAAACTGTTCATCTTCCGACATCTCTGCCAATTTTTTTCCTTTAAATTCATTTGTTTATAAACATTCCCGCTCGTATTAAAAAAACTTTTTTTAAAGGCAATCCACTTTTTTTCATAGTATTTTTTTTATTTCCTCCTTCGATGGAGTTTCCTCTACAATATGCTTATACTCATACTCAATCCCATTTTCCTCCAGCCATTTTACAGCCTTTTTACAAGTTGTGCATCTTGGGTAGCAATATACTTTATTCATGTTTTTATTTCCTTTCATAATTTTTTTATTATTTTTTTGATTTATCTATATGCAATTCTTCAATTCATTAGTCTAGAATATAAATCATCCGTTTCCTTTTGCTCAAATCAATCTTTTTTTATTTTTTTCCACAACAATCCTGCTGAAAAAAATATATGACTCACTATAATAAATATATATCTTTCCTTTTCAGTTGGAGCAAAAAAATGTACTATTACTATCAGCAAAAAAACATACTTTATAACAAAAATATGCAAATATCATTATCATTACAACTATATTAATTTTAGGATATTTAAGTATTCTTTTGTAGCAAAAAAATCCCAAATAAAAATATTAACATTAAAGCCAAAATTAACATTAATGCAAAAAAACAATATATCCAGATGGATGTATTACTATTGCAAAAAAATCAATGCAATTCTTGTTAGCATTAGAGGATTTAAAAAAACTCTTGAATTAATACATATCCTAATATTAGAATAATAGCAACTAATCCTTTCAATAAAAAAACTCAATATTCCATTTCTCATTTTAATTTTACTCCTCAAACTTCCTACAGTTCAGAGTTACTTTTATAGTACAAAGTCTAATTTATATTTCCTAATAATTATAACTCAATTAACAACTTCTTTAATTCATTCATTTTATCCCTCAACTTAATAGCTTCCTCAAAATTAAGCTCCTCAGCCAATTTTTTAATTTGCTTATCGAGTTTCTTAATTTCCTTTTCCACGTCTTTTTCACTCTTATACTGTTTAATTGCTTTATTTGCTTCATTTTCTTTTTCAATTTCATAATCTACGATTGACTCTGCAATTTCTCTTACGATTGATTTTGGATTAATATTGTTTTCTAGATTGTATTTTTCCTGAACTTCACGACGTCTGTTTACTTCATCAATAGCTTCTTTCATAGAGCCTGTCATTCTGTCTGCATACAAAATAACGTGCCCTTCTACATTTCTTGCAGCACGTCCCATTGTCTGAATCAGCGATCTTCTGGAACGTAAATATCCTTCCTTGTCTGCTTCCAAAATTGCCACTAATGAAACTTCTGGAATATCCAGCCCTTCCCGCAGCAAATTTATTCCAACCAGAACATCAAATTCACCTTTTTCTCAAGCCTCTTATTATCTCTGTTCTTTCTAGCGTATCAATGTCAGAATGCATATATTTTACTTTTATTCCATATTCCAAATAGTAATCTGTCAGTTCTTCTGCCATTTTTTTTGTCAAGGTTGTAACTAAAATCCGTTCTTTTCTTGCTGTTCTTGTTTTTATTTCATCCATCAAGTCATCAATCTGATTTTTTGTTTCACGAATGTCGATGCTTGGCTCTACAATTCCTGTTGGACGGACAAGCTGCTCTACAATTTCTCCATTTGAATGTTCCAGCTCGTAATCACTTGGAGTGGCTGAAATATACACAACTTGCGGGATTTTTTTCCAAAAAAATTCCTCAAATTTTAGCGGACGGTTATCATAAGCGCTTGGCAATCTGAAAGCCATTGTCAATTAAATGACTTTTTTCTCGCTCTATCTCCCTTATACATCCCATTTAATTTGTGGAACTGAAATATGCGACTCATCCAGAAATACGACTAAATCCTCTGGAAAATAGTCAATTAATGTATCAGGTGCTTCTCCTTCACTCTTTCCAGTCAAATACCTAGAATAGTTTTCCATTCCTTTACAATATCCGATTTCTTCAATCATTTCCAGATCATACTTTTGTCCTTTGCTCAATCCTCTGCGCTTCCAGCAGTTTTCCTTCCTTTTTGAAAAAAATGCACTCTTTCTTCCATTTCTTTTTTTATTGATTCAATCATTTTTTTCGTATCTTCAGTAGTTAAATAATGCGTTGCAGGCATTATTGTGATTCTTTTTATATTTCTAATTTTCTGCCCAGTAAGCGTATTAATTTCCGAAATGCTTTCCAAATCATCTCCAAAAAATTCAAAACGATATCCTGTATCCTGATAAGATGGATGTAAATCAAGAATATCTCCTTTCACACGGAATTTCCCACGCTCAAAAGCAATATCATTTCTCTCATACCTAAGTGAAATCAGCCTTTTTATAAGCTCATTTCTCTCAAATCCAGTTTCCACATCAATCGGAATTGCTCTCTCTTTATAAGCCTCTGGTGATCCCAATCCATAAATTGCCGAAACTGAAGCTACAATAATAACGTCTCTTCTGTTCAAAAAGCGCCGCTGTCGCCGCATGCCGCAATTTATCAATCTCATCATTAATCGAAGAGTCCTTTTCAATATACGTGTCAGTTTGCATAATATACGCTTCAGGCTGGTAATAATCATAGTAAGATACAAAATATTCAACAGCATTTTCAGGAAAAAACTGCTTGTATTCATTATAAAGCTGTGCTGCAAGCGTTTTATTCGGTGCCATTATCAACGCTGGACGATTTATCTTTTTTCAATAACATTCGCAACTGTAAATGTCTTTCCTGATCCCGTAACCCCAAGCAGAATCTGATCCGTAATACCATCTTCCAAGTTTTCCACGATTTTTTTGGATAGCCTGAGGCTGATCTCCAGTTGGCTGAAATTTTTGAATGTATTTTTAAAAATCCATCTCTATTTTTTTCCTCCTTTCAATATAAACTTTATTTGTTACTTATAAAATTTACTATTTCTGTATATATTTTATCTGCTAATTTATTATAATAAAATTTACTATTCCTCGTTCTCTTTCTCTCTCTCGTTAGCATTTCTTCTGATTCTAATTTTTTTCTATCATTAACGGTATATTTTTTTGCTAATTTTTTTATTCTTATGTTTATAATTTTTTTGTATAAGTTTTTTTATATTTTTTTCATAAACAGGGATTCTATACTTTTTCAAAAAAACAAAAACTTTTTTTATTTTATTAAAATTTATAATTTCATTCAGTCCTTCATCTGCTGATAAAAATTACAGGAAGTTGTATTTTTCCCATTTTTTTATGTTCTTTAATATTAATTTCTTGTAGTATTCTTAAATGAGACAAATCCCACACCATTCCCTTTAATATAACCTTTAATTTTTTTCAATTTCTATTTTTTTCTTTAGTATTTCTTAAATTTTTGTTTATCTTTCCAAAAAAATTTTTTTGATTTTCTGCATCTAACAAATAAGTTATACATAGTAAAGTTTCATTTTCCATATAATAATATAATTCATTATTTATAAAATTAATTAATTCTTCTATTCTTTTTATTAATATTAGGTATTGTTATTTTTTTTATATAAAATGATTTTTAAAAATTAAACAATATATTAACAAATTTCTATCTACATATTGATTTTTTTAATTTCTCTTATATGACTTATTCTATTCTTAATATTTTTTTACTCTTTGTTTTCGTTTTATTATATATATTATTCTATTTTTTTAATATTGTTTTACTACCTGTTTTTAGTGTTATGTCCTTCAATTTTTTTATAACCAAAAATTAATAAGATATTCTACTGAATTTACGCTATCTAAAAATTATTTCTTCATCTATTTCTTTATCTCTCATTATACTTTCTATGATGTATAAATTACAAGAACCTAATAAAAAAATTTTTCACGTTTTTTTTGTCTAAATCTTCTATTATTCTAACTATATCCAATTTTAATTTTTTTCATCTTCCTTTGTTAATTGATTTTTTTATAAAAATCTATCTAAATAACTGACTATATTAGTATCCATTTCAACAACATAATCTATATCTCGTAATTTATTAAAAAAATTTTTCTTTTTTTCATAATCAGCTAATTTACTAACTATTATCTTTCCTTGATTATTTGGCAACTTAAAAAATTTTGGAATCTTCTATCTGATTATCTTCAAAAGAAATAATCTCTAAATCTTTCATTATTAACTGCAAATCTTTCTCTAAACCTTCTAATTCAAATGGAATAAATCCATTATTTATATCTTTTTTTAAATTTTTTTAAATTTTAATTCAGGATTTAACGAATCCAATACTTGTGAAATCAAAAATTCTAAATAAATATTCTTCTTTTTCCATTATTTCCCATACCCCATTTCATCAAGAAATTTCTTATTTTTTTCTCCACTTCTTCTTAACTTTTCACCCACAATTTTCAAATTGACTTTCAAATCAATCAGATGCTCAATTTCCCGTCTAGCCTCTATCCCAATTTTCTTCAGCATAGCCCCATCTTTTCCAATAATAATTCCTTTCTGGCTATCTCTTTCAACATAAATATTAATATCATATTTTTCTAATTGTCGGCTTCGTTTCCACATTAATAATTTCCACAGCTACACTATGCGGAATTTCATCTTTTCGTATGATGTAAAGATTTTTTTCTCTAACTGTTTCCACAACAATTTTATTTACTGGCAAATCTGTGTAATAATCCTCTGGATAAAACCACACATCATTTGATAAATATTTCTTGGCAACTTCAAATATTTTATGAATCCCGATCGCATATTCTGCCGTAAGAGTTATTATTTCATCAAACTCTCCCAATTTTTCACGAATTTCCTTTTTCTTCTCCTCAATTTCCTCATCCGACATTTTATCAATTTTATTAATAACAAGAACAATCGGTGTTTTCACACTTCTCACATTTTCATTGACAAAAATATCCCCAGTCGAAATTTCCTGTGTTCCATCCAGCATAAACATTATTAAATCCACATTTTCAAGTGCTTCTAATGCCACATTAGTCATGTGTTCTCCAAGCAAATGCTTAGGCTTATGAATCCCTGGCGTATCTACAAATATAAACTGATTTTCTCCAATATTCACAATCCCCTTTATCTGATCCCGAGTCGTCCCAGCCTTATCCGACACAATCGCAACCTTTTTCCTTCACAAGCTTTATTCATAAGCGTAGACTTCTCAACATTCGGACGTCCAACAATTGTTATAAATCCTGATTTCATTCCTTCTCCAATTCTATTTTTAATTAAGATAATAATTTTTGTTTAAAAAAATCTCAATTCTTAAATATTTAAATTAATCATTTTTTTCATACTATTTTTAACTAATATTTTTTTATTAGCATAACTATTTATAATTAAACCAAGAATGTCTTGATTTTTTTGGAAATAAAATCGACTGTTTGAGCGAAGTTTTTACGTAGCGAGTTTCGATTTTGTTTTCAAAAAAATGCTTAGACAAGCAGGGGATTGCAAAGGGGATGGCGATTGTTCCCCTTTGCTCTAAAAACAAAGAAAAAAACATAAAAGTTATCAAAAAAATATTTGTTAGCCAAAAAAATTAAAAATTCAAATGAATATTATCCAGTTAAATATTTAAGGAAAAAAACTTATAAAATAAGTTATCAAAAAAATCTATTTTTTTATATTTTTTTCACAAATTCCGATTTTAGTTTCATTGCACCAAAACCATCTATTTTACAGTCAATATTATGAATCCCATCATCAATTAATCTGATATTTTTTTAACTTTTTGTCCCTCTCTTTAAATCTGATGAAGCACCTTTTACTTTTTAAATCCTTTTATAATCGTAACATTATCTCCATTTTGCAAGATATTTCCGTTTGCATCTTTTACTACAGCTTCATCACTGCTTTCTTCTTCAGTTTCTGCCCATTCGTAAAAACATTCTGGGCAAACTAGCATATTTCCATCCTCATAAACGTATTCTGATCCACATTTTGGACATTTTGGTAAACTCATATTTTATCATCCTTTCAAATTTTCATAGTTATTTATTATTATATCACGAAATGAAGAGTTAGAAAACATATTTATTATTTTTTTATTTTCAACTTATAATCTTTATCTTAATTTTCATTTATATTAATTTTTTTCAGTAAATAAAGGCATTATAAAAAGCGTTATGAAAAAAATAATACTCCATAATACAAAAAAACCGTCCACAAAGGAGCTTTTTCCGTTGATATTAATCTGTAAAAGCGGTATTTTTGCTTCCAGCATAAATAAATCCTTCAAATGCTTTTAAAAAAATAATTTCTGTTACAAAAAAACAACTATGCCATTAAATAATGATAATTTAAAAAAATATTTAAAAGGACAGCAAAAAAATAGGCACTGGATAACAACTGTTCCAATTGGGAATTCCTACAATGTTCAGTAAAAAAATGAGAATAACGGTAATTTTTTTCAAAAATAATATAAAAAAATAGCGGAATACTTGTGATTTGGATTGTCAGGCTTAAAAAAATATCAAATCGACAGTATTTCTTAAAACTTCATTTTTTTATTTTATCCAAAAACTTTTTCCTGATAAAATTTCTTAAATTCAGGATTTACAAAGATTATTGCTACAACTGCGGCATAGGAAAGCTGCATTGAAATATCAAAAAGTGAATAGGGATTTAACACAATTATGACAATAAACGACACTAGCAGAGATTTTTTGACTTTCCTCCTGCTCAAAAAGGATTCTTGCTAAAATCATCATCGCTCCCATAATATAGGCACGTAAAATCCCTGGTGAAAATCCAATTAATGCACAATAAAAAGTAAGTGCCACAAGTGCCATTAAATACTTAAACCTGTATCCTAACGACAACCCATCCAGAATTTTTACAATTCCAATTACAACAAGACTTATATGAGTTCCAGAAATTACAATTAAATGAGCCAGCCCTGTGTATTTAAACTTATCTTTCATATCTTTAGAAACTTCTGCTTTTTCCCCTAAAACTGCAGCACGTGAAAAAAAGCATACAAATTTTTCATCAGTTATAAACAATTCATCAAAAAAATATTCAAGATATATTTCCGAACTCCATTCAGCCGTGATTCTTTATATCCCAAAAATTTTTCCCATCAATTTTAACATTTCCATTTTTTTACTTATAACCTTCCTAATCTTGTACCGCATAAGATAAAAATCCATATTCCAGGCCCTTTTTTTATTCTCAATGCTCGCCTGACTTTTTCAAATATTTATTATTAACTTTTAGAACACTCCCACGATTCCCATCAATTTTAACATAAAGCACCTTTTTCCCCAGCAAAGCTCTCCTTTAAAAAGTAACAAAATTTAGATAAAATAAAAAAACAAAACAATACCTGCCAAAATCAACATCCCAAATTGCCAAAGCTCTTTTTTTACTTCTTCAATTCCAATTTCCATACAAAAAAACTTTTTTTAAATTTTTGCCCTCTTCGCAAAAAGTTCAGATTTTATATTTTTTTCCTCGCCGTTTTTTTCCCGCTGCTTCTTCATTTCTAAAAATATATTTATCAAATTCACTATTTTCAAATTTATTTGAATGTTCATTATTTTTTTCTATTTTCTTTATTTTTTTACTTTCCTTATTTTTTTAAATTTTCATTGACTTTTTTTATTTCTATTAATCTTTATATTTTTCAACATCCCTAAAATTTTCATTTTCTTTTGAATCTTCATTTTTATTTGATTTTTTTCACTATTCTACGAAAACTTACATTTTTAAAAATTTCTTTTTTTATTACTTTCCTCTACTATTCCATTATCCCAAATATTTCCCCATTTTTTTCATCTTAAATTTCCTCCTCCCACAAATTAGCCTTTTAAATAGTCATCCGAAAGATTAATCGGCTTTTTTTAGCCCGATAAATACTTATAATCGGATATTTTGCCGCATTTATTGTATTTGTGGAAATTCTATAATAAATCTTTTTCCCCTTTTTTTATCCAGCAAATAAACAGAAAATCCCCTTTCAAAATTTCCCTCATTTGTAGTTCTTCTCCTAAAATCAGCATTTTTATTGGAATTATTTGTCATATAAGATAAGTTTTTGGAAATCTCCATTTTATCAACAATATCCTTTTGCCCATTTTTTTCATCTAAAAAAATATGCCATCTTTTCAGATATCTTAAAAATCCAGCACATATTCCTTCCTATTGTGTTGTGCATACTGCTGAATTTTCCTAATAAACTGGCTAATATTCCTCTTCTGAATTGAAAACTCCTGATTTTGCCTCTGCTTCTGCAAATTCACAGAAATAACCATAAACAAAAATCGCCATAATCGAAATGTACAGCAAAACCTCAATAAGCGTAAACCCATTGCTATCCCCTTTTTATTTCTCATTTTTTTCTTCCCCTAAATTGATTAACCTATTTTTTTAATTATATTATACAATATTTTTTTCAAAAAAATCAAATTATTTTTTTAAAAATCTTTATTAATTTAATATATAATTAAAAAAATTTTGAAATCAAAAAAATAATCTAAAAACTTAACTTAAAAACTTTATAGAAATTTTTGAAAAAAATATGCTATAATTTTACAGAAAACTTATTTTTAAAATTGAACTTAAACTGCATTTATACTATTTCTTGTTAAAAATAGTTTTTTTTGATTGGAATTTAGATTAAATAATAAAAATTGTTTAATATTAAAAATTTTTGAAAAAAATTTGTTAAAATAAAAAAATATTTTATAAAGAAAAAGGGATGATTAATATGACAAAAAAATTTAACTACAAACCATTAATTGAATATACAAATTATGAAGGGAAAAAAATATGTAAAAACCTGAAAAAGCTGGAGATTTAAAGGAAGATATGGAGCTTTTTAGAAAAAATGGACAAAATGCTAGAAAAGTTTTTACGGAAATTGCAAAGGCTTTGGAAGAAAAGACAGATGGATTTCATTTGCAGAAAGTTAGTAGCTGGATGAATCAGGCTCAGATTGCAAGACCTTATCTTTGGGTGTTTTTTTGCGACAAGATGGGGATAGTGATACTGAATCAGGGATTGCTTTGAGAGTTTTTAAAAAAATGAGAAGACTAGAAAAAGTTGGGATTTCGCTTGAAGTGAGTTTTGTTGAGAGAAAAATTGGGGAAAATACGCTTGAAAATCAGAATAAAGTTTTGGAAGTGCCGATTAATGAACCGCTTTATTATTTTGTGCAATTTGCGAAAAATAAGGAAAACTGTGCTTTAGATAGATTTGAAGGAAATGAAAAGTAATAGAGAAAGATTTCTTAAAAGAGTTTGGAAAAATGAGGGAAATCAGGAAAGTTTTGGTTAAGTTTGATGTGGAAGAAATTGAGAGATTTGAGAGTTTGGATGAGACTTTGTTGAGGAATTTTTTTGAAGGATTTGAATTGTTAATACCGTTTTATTTGAAAACAAAGGAGATTTAGGAAGAAAAATGATTTCGGATTTTGATAAAATGTATAATTGGATATTGGAATTTACTAATTTTCTTTCATATGAAGTTCGTCCGTTAGAAAAAAATATGACAGATTTTTTTAAAAAAATTTTCACCTTAATTTCAATGCAAATGAAAAAAAGAATGATTATTAAATTTATGAATGAAGATGGAATATTTAATCACACTTATAATTTAACGGATTTTGAAAAAGAAACTATTAAAGTATAACTTAAATAATCTGAGTGAAATAGAAAAACATGTCAAATTATTTACCTGATGAAGCTAAGGATTTAATTGAAATTTCTGAAAAAAATTAAAAGTAAAAAGGAAGAAGATAATGAAAAAAAGGGTATGAAAAAAATTTATTGAAAATTTTTTTGGATATTAAAAATTTTTAAAGTCTGTTTGGAAAAAAATATAACTTTGTATTCTAAAAAAAGATGTGGAAAAATTCAAATATATTAAAGAGAATAATCAAATTAATGACATACAGGTTAAAAAAATGAATTTAATGTAATTAATAATTTGATGTATATTTTTGATATGAAATTTTCAAAAGATAATATTGCATTGAAATTGTATGGTTGCTTATATGTTGGTGCATTGATCTTTGGTTGTATTTTTATATTTATTTTTTTAATGAAATTATGATTATGTGGATACTTTTTATATTTTTCATAATATCAGAATATATAAATGTGTTGCTAAAAGAAAAAAATTTTTGAATGGAATAAGAATAATGAATCGAGTTTTTTTATGTTTTTTTCTAATTATAGTAATATATATTTATACTATGTCTTTTTAGATTTGAACTTGTATACCAGTATATGATTTTTAAATTTAATGATATTTTTTTAAAAACAATAGCAATTTCGTGTTTGAGATATAAACGATTGAAAAAAATTTTTTTCAAAGAAAGTTTTAGATGTGTTTATTTAAAAAAAGTAAGGAGTGATGATTTTGAATTTTGATGAAGCGTTTAAAAATACTGGAAATAGAACCGACAGATGATAAGAAGAAAATAAAAAAATTGCATATTCTAAAAATGTTAAAAAAATATCATCCTGAGGATTTTCCTGAGATGTTTATGAAAAATTAATGAAGCGTATAGGGTTGCTTTGGAGTTTGAAAAAATTTGATTTTAATGAAATTAATTTTAATAAAGGGAATTTTTAGAAATAAAAAAATTTTTTTGAAATTGAACAAAAGTTGGAAAAAAAGATGGATATGAGGAAG
>BNJV01000581.1_pt1 | contig 59412 bp, 98 predicted proteins | sample 8540591 | NCBI WGS metagenome assembly BNJV01 (sample SAMD00202457, study PRJDB9452) | human saliva metagenome | host: Homo sapiens | reverse complement strand
TATCCTAATGGCTTGATAATTTCGCCAACTGCATTTGCAACTTTCTCACAAACTTCTACAGGGCGAGCAACCCAACCAATTTCGATATTAGCGCGACTAATTTCTTCGCCGTCTAAGATAGCAACACTTTCAACTAAGTCAAGTGTAAAAAGCACCACGAGGGCGATCGATAATTTCTGCAATAGTATCAAAAAAAGCTCTGCGCTGACTTTTTTTAAGTCTTCTTTTTAATTCCTCTAGCGACTATTCTTGGCATAATAATAGACCTCAAATTTTGTATTCGTTTTCTTTTATTATATCATATAAAATATATTTTTGTTGAAAAATTTTTAAATTTCTTTAATATTAAATTAAGATAGTAAATCAGTAATTAGTGTAAATATATCTGTAAAAACATTGAAAACACTATTTATTTTCGTAATTCTTGAAAGTTTTTTTAAAAAAGAAAAAGTATTTTTTTGTTTATTTTACTTATAATTAATATCATTTGTTTTTGATAATATGGTATGATTAGAGTAGAAAGAAGAATATAAAAATAATTATTAAAGGAGAAATTTTTTTATTAGAATTTTATAAAAAAATACTTTTCATTAGCAATGCTAATCTTAGTTTGCATTTGTATATTTTTATTTTCTAACCAGCCTGGAGTAGAATCAACAAAAGCTCACTAGTAACTTGTTTGTAAGAAAGTTAGGCCATTTTAGCGAATATGCAATTCTAGGTTTTTTTGCCTTTTGCTTATTTTTTTCTAATATATTTCAGACCGGAAGAGAAAAGATACAGTTGGAAACAAGTTTCTTTATTAGTTTTTTTATTTTTGCTTTTTCTTATGCGGTAAGTGATGAGTTTCATCAGACATTTGTAATAGGTCGAGATGGCAACTTTATCGATGTTCTGATTGATAGTGTAGGAGTATTATTTGGGATTATAATTTCTTATGCGCTGCCTTTTCCTTAAAATACTTAAAAAAAGGTAGAAATATATCTTACTTTTTTTAGTTGTATTTTCTTTGGAAAAGTTATAAAAATAATATCCTAAGGTAAATAAAAAAATAAAAAGGAGGAGTTATTAATGCTTAAAGCACTTATTGTAGAAGATGATAAATTTTTAGCTTCATCATTGAAAAGCTGCTGTTGCAGATAAATTTGATGTAGATGTTTCTTATAATGGGCTTGATGGACAGAAACTTATAGACAATAATATTTATGATTTTGTAATCGCTGATAGTATCCTACCTGGGAAAAGGTGGATTAGATTTATTAGACTATATCCGCGAAGATAAAGAGCTTAAAAATACCAGTTATCGTGCTTACTATTGCTGAATCTACAGAAGAAAAAAAGCAAGAGTGATGAAACATAGAGTAACAGAGTATCTTCCACGTGTAGCGGATGCTTCTCTTTTAACGACTACAATCTCTAATTTATTACAAAGAGAAAGTAATCTTAAAGCTGAAAACGAAGTAACGTATAAAAGATCTTGTGTTAGATTTAAAAAAATGAGCTTGTTACCTCTAATGCAGGAACACTAGATACAATTAAAGGAAAGTATTTAGAATTGCTATCGTTCTTTGTGATTAATAATAATATTATTTTGGAGAAAAGAAGAAATATTTGATCGTGTTTGGGGTGTTGATTCTGAAACAACAATCAATGCTATTGAAGTTTATATTTCAGGATTACGTAAGGAGCTTAGAAAAAAATTGGTTATGATAAAAAAATCTAAGAACTGTACGTGGTGTTGGATATACTTTTGAATAGGTAAAGATATATGGAATTTGATTATCCTATAGATTACGGATTATATACATCTGACGAAATAACCATTATTATTAAATTTTTTTAGATACTATAGAAGAATGTTATCTAAAAGGAGTAGAGTTAGAAGAGTATAAAAAGGTTTATAAAGACTTTAAATTTATTGTTCGTGCAAAGTCAGAAGAGAACTCTTTATATCGTGATTTTAAAGAAATTACAGGATATGATGGGTATTTAACCACAAAAGAATGAAAAATGAAAAACCAAGAATTAAGTTATAGACTTAGTTCTTGGCTTTTTCTATATTAGTGTCGATATATCCATAGTGAAATTTAGTATTTTTTTACGCGTTAAGCGAATAAAGTCAAATTTTTCAAAAAATATCATCTTTAAAGTGAGCTTTTACTATAACTTTCTTTTTTTGCGACACGTTTGGCTTCAGTCAAAAAAATCAGCAGTAGGAAAAATCTTGATTTGCCAGTGTTTCAATGCCAGCTAAGTTTTTTTGATTCTTCTATATTATGAGAGAACATAGGATCAAAAATAAACTATATCGAAAAGAATTATCAGGACAGTTTTTTTAAAAAATTTAACACTATCAATATTATGTGTGATTATTCTTCTCATATAGGAGTTTATTTTTTTCATCATGAGAAATATAATTTTTCAGACCATTGCTTACGATTAAATAAATAATTTTATTCTTTTCAAGAGCTGTAACTTTATGTTCATAGTAACTAAGAATAATACTATCGCCAGCAAGCCCCATCGTACAATCCAAAAATGTTTTGCTTTTTCACTACCTATTATTTCTATCAAAGGTTCGTTATCATTATTTTTTTATCTTCAAAGCACTAGTATCTAAATGGAAGAAAAGTTCTTTATCACCTTCAAAAATAACTAAGTTTAGTTTTATAAACGACTACGACACCATCTGCTTGTATTAACATTTGCTTAATTGTTCTTTTGTTACGAGGGATGTAATTAAAATTAAGAAATTTTTGCAATATTATGAGCTTTTTCATTAAGCTCATTATTTGTTTTTTTACACTAGTAGTGACTACTATGCTTTTCATTAATAACAATAATCCTTTCTTCTGTAATAATTAAATCGACATTTTTTTATCATGTTTTTCTTTAGGAATTTCTTCTTGAAGTAGTTTTTTTCAAAAAGACAAACCTAGACTAGTTTTATATTTATTTTCACTAAAAATATTTATCGTAATATCCTTTACCGTATCCTAGACGATATCCCGTTTTTATCAAAAAACAATTGATGGTGTAATAACAAGGTCTATCTCCTCGACATAGAAGTCATTTTGTATAGGTTCGAGAACATTGAAATGACCTATAGACAGGTCAGACCCAATCTTTTAATTTTTACCAGTTTCATAACGCCGTTTACTATTTTTAGGTACAAAAGATTTCTTTACTATCTATATTTTTTTAATAAGATATTCTGTTTGAATTTCAGTTCCAAAAACCAATATAAATAAATATTTTTTTGCGAATTTTTAAAAAATATCACTTTCTTCTAATGTTTTGAATATTTTTTTCTGTTGCTTGAATTTGGTATGTTGTATCAAGATTATTTCTAATATGTAGAAACTTCTTCCTAAGAGCATGTTTCATAGCAATCACCTCGTGGTAATTATACCATGAATAAAGATATTTTATAAATACTTGAAATGTATGGTTCTATATGGTACACTTAAAGTGTGAGAAGTGTATGGTGATAAACAGTACACTTAGGATTTTTATAACTGGAAGGAGGTAAATTATGTTTAAAATTAGATAGTAGTTCGCAGAAGCCTTTATACAAACAGGTTGTAGATGAAACAAAAAAATTAATAACAAAAAGGAATGTTAAAGAGAAAAATGACAAAATGCCATCGATTCGAGAATTTGCTAAAAATTTTAAATGTTAATATTAGTACGAGTTCAGAAAGGCGTATCAAGAGTTAGAAAAAGAAAAAAATAATAGTAACGATTGTAGGACGTGGTACGTTTATAACAGAAAATTTGGACGCCATAAAAACCTAATTATGAGCTAATAGATACTTTATTAGAAGAATTGGTGAGAGAGGCGAAAAATTTGTGGAATTACAAAAGAAGATTTGATAAAAAAATAGATGAAGTATTTATGGAGAAATAAATATGGAAAAAGTTAGTGAGAAAAAAATTAGAAACTATTTTTAGAAAAAAATATTGTTAGAATGGCGTTTTATTGGATTATCAAAAGAAAAAAATTGGAAGAAAAAAAGTTATATCAAGGTATAAGGAGGTTGAGAGCTATGAAGTTAGAAATAAAAAAATCTGAGTAAAAAAATTTGAAAAAGAAAGAAGTTTTGAATAATATTAATTTAGAAGTTGAAAAGTGGAGAAGTTGTTTCTTTAGTAGGAAGAAATGGTAGCGGGAAAAACAACACTTCTAAAATTAATAACTGGAATTTATCAGTTGGATATGGGAGAAATTACTATAGATGGTGTTAACATAGAGCAAAAATAATTTGAAAAGTAATATAATTTATATTCCTGATAAGTTCGATTATTTTAAATATACAAAGATAAAAAAATATTATAAAAATATTACGAGCTAGCTTACAAGAATTTTGACAAAGATTATTTTGAAAAAAAGAGTTGGTAAAAACAAGATCTCTCTAAATAAAAAAATAACAGAGTTGTCAAAAGGTCAGACGGTAATTTTTGGAGTGATTTTAGGTTTAGCCTGTAGAACAAACTTTTTACTATTAGACGAGCCATTAGACGGAATAGATATAATAAATATAAAAACTTATTATTAATTATGTTATAGAAGCTCAAGATAGCGGTGTTGGAATACTGGTAAGTAGCCATCAATTAGATTATTTAGAAAAATATTAGCGATAAGATTATATACATAGATACAACAGGTAAATATGGTAAAGAGGTTGATAAGATGGAATATAGCAAATATCAACTGGTGTATGAAGATAAGATTCCAGACGAGTTTGCTAATTTAGATAGTGTGAGAATAGTAAGTAATATAGGTAGAGTTTATGTAGTATTAGTACGTGGTAGCTTTGAAGAAACTAGAGATTTAATACAAGAAAGCGCACCATTACAATGTGATGAACTGCCGGTTCTTTTTAGAAGATATATTTATTATAAATAATAAAGGAGGAGCAGAAAATGATTAGAGATATTTTGAAAATCATACGAAATTTATTTAAAGAAATATTTTATTACTATAATTATTTTATTACTAGGATTTACACTTTTTCACAACGTTGACAGCATCTAAGCAGTTGAAATGGACTTAAAACGAGAGATTGCTAGTTATGAATTTGAAAAAAATATTGGAGTTGCGGCTCGTGAAAAAGTTAGTGGATTAAATAATAAAGAGGAAAAAAATCAACAATATCAAAAAGATAGATATAGAGAAACGTAACTATATAGAAAGTTACAATGAGAAAATTTCAAAAAGATAGCTATGATTATCTTTTTGCATAGATATGCTGTAGGTGCATATTTAACAGAATATCCTATATTAGGAAGAGAACCTTTTTATACTCCTCACAGGGCTGATTTAAATTTGCTAAACTAGTGAGTATCATGAAGAATATAAAAAGGTATCTAACAAAAGAAGAGTTAGAATATACAGGTAAGTATCATGAATTTTTTTGGCTGAACAACCAGAAAGTGAAAAAGCATGTGAAGCTTCGAGAGGAGTTAAATAAAAATTTATCCACCAGTTATAAAGTTATAATCACATTAAAAATCTTTGACTTTTGCAAAAAGAGAAATTTAGGGAAAAGATAAACTAGAAATTAAAGAAACTCTGTATAAAATAGATACAAATATAGGGTACTATATACTAATAACCTTGATTGTACTATTAATATTTGGGGCGGAGTACCATACAAGCTTTTGGGTAAATTTCGTTTCGAGTTTGCCATTTAAAAAAAGGAGAGGGTATATTTTCGCAAAAACTTATCTTAAGTTTACTAATATTATTAGTTGCTTCAATATTAGTAGGCATAGTGAATATATTTATTGTAAAAAGCAAGTGTACTAGGCGATATTTATAATATAGGTAATGCCTTCAGTGCATATTCAAAAAAACATTTTATCTAGGGAATAGGGACTGATTTTATTAGGTGCAATCTTTGCTAGTTTTTGTGGTAGTGTGGTGAGTATGGGAGCTCTATACATTCCAGTTCTAACATCGTATGGATATTTACTAGGTTTTATGGAGTTGCTAATGAGAGCGCTAGGGTCGAGAAAGATGGTTGGAGAATCGTGTTGCATTTCAATCCCAAGACACATGCCGATATTCTACTATTTCAAATATGAAGCAACCAGTATATATATACTTATGGTTAGGGAATGTTTGACGGTATTTGCAATAATTATGAGTAAAGTATACAAAAGACATAATGTTGAAAGAGAAGGGATATTTTTTTCTCTGTTGCTAAGGTAGAAATTTTAGGGATATCTAATTTTATTAATAGGTGTAATAGCATTTGGTTTAATAATTCTTTTCGAAACATTCAGAATGAATGGGTTTATTATCACTAGCAATATGCCTAACGTTAGTTCCATATATTCTTTGGAAAGTTAGTCGTTTTTTTCTATAAGAATTTAAAAAATAAGATCATAGAAGGAAATGATGATTATATCGATAAAGTATAATCATCATTTTTTTATATAAAAGTTAATAGTATAATTTCTGAAAAAGAAATTAAATTCTTAAATTATAGAAGAGTATTGTAAGAACAAATATAGGTTTTCTTTGAAAATTTAATTATATTATAATATGAAAAAAATATTGATTAATGTTTAGAAATTTTATTTTTCTAGTATGTACAAGTATAATCTAAATTTTAAGATACAGTGAGTATAGCATTAATATAAAGTAAATAGCTTGAAAAGTTTTTTTATTTCATAGCTTTATGACAAGTAAAAGAAAATACAAGGAATTTTGAAATAGAGACAAAAAAATACAAGTGTGTACATATTTGATAAAATAAAAAAATAATTATTTATTATTTAATGGAAATAATAGTATAAGTATGATATAATATAAAAGAAAAATTTATAAGAAAGGAATCTTCTACAAATAATGACAAATTCAGATGAAAAACAAAGAACTATTAAGAGATGAAGAAGTAACAAATAAGGGTGCAAAATCAGAAGATTATGCGACACTGTTGAGTAAAAATAAGAAAACAAGTAGATATAGAAGGGGAATCTACTCTTACAAGAAAGTATCATGAAGAATCGAATACGGATTCTGTGGAGATAAACGAAGAGTCAGAAAAACCCTCAAGAAAATCATTATGAAGAAACAGTGGTTTTAGATCGTAATGAATTAAAACAAGCTTTTAATAAAACAAGAAGTTGAAAGATGAAATCCTTCCTGAAAAAGGAAGATAAGAGAAAACCTGTTTTAGAAGTGTTAGGCTTTAAAAACGTATAGGATTAAAAGACAATTGTTGAAGATATTAGCTTCGATATGCATGAAGGTGAAATTATAGGACTTCTTGGACCTAATGGAAGTGGGAAAAACAACAATAATGCGAATGTTAGTTGGATTAACAAAAACAACTAAAGGGAGAAGTTTATTGTTTTGAAAAACCACTTGGATTAGGAAAAAGTAAAAAAATGCTTAAAGAAGTAGGTGCTATGATAGAAACTCCTGAATTTTATAACTATATGTCAGGATGGTCAAATCTAAAAACAAATGGCACGCGTATGTGGTAAAAAAAGTAAGTCGTGCTCGTATGAAGGAACTGGTAGAATTTGTTGGATTAAGCAAAGTTATTAGAAAAAAAGTAAAAACTTATTCATTAGGTATGCGTCAACGTTTAGGTCTAGCTCAAGCTTTATTAAATGATCCGAAAAATACTTATACTAGATGAACCGGTAAATGGTTTAGACCCACAAGGTGTTCAAGACTTCCGTAATAAGCTAAAAAGAAATAGCTTCAACAGGAGTATCAATTTTAATTTCTTCTCATTTACTAGATGAAATTGAGAAGGTAAGTGATAGAGTTATAGTTATTGAAAAAGGTCGTATTATCGCTGATGATAAATTAGATAGACTTGTGGCAGATGAAACAATAAAAACTTTAATCTCAACATATGATGTAGAAAAAAGCAGAGGTATTAATCCGTGAACTTGGTATTCGCTATGAATTAACAAAAGAAGGATTTATTTTTTTGAAAAATATTTCTAGAGAAGACAAAGCTAGAGTAATTACATATTTAGTAACCAACAATGTGGAATTAGATTCTGTTCGAGAACTAACTACGTCGTTAGAGGATCGTTTCCTACAAATTACAGGGGGGAGAATAAGTAATGAAACTATTATTTAATGAATTTATAAAAAGATTATAAAAAAAGAAAACAACTTGGATATATATGCTTATTATGTTTGTGATAATAGGAGCGTATGGATATTTTCAAAAAAATCGATGTCGGGGATAATTTTAACTCAGCACAAAATAATGATTAGTATAACTAAAGTAGCGGCATCAGTAGGTGGTGTATTTACACTTATAATGCTTGCTAATAACCTATCTCAAGAGTATTCTAAAGGGAACTGTTAAATTTTTTTATACACGACCAAAAATCACGTTCAGCTATATTAACAGCGAAAAATAGCTTTAGGGTTTTATTAACTATATTATTTTTCTTTGTTTTAGGAACACTTTTTCGATTTTTCTATCAAAAATACTATATGTTTTTTTCAACAAAAAAATAGGTCTGAAACTTATTAGATAGAACACTAGAAGAAGGATATTTTTGGAAGAACAGTAGCAAAACAACTTATAATCACAAGCCTAGCAGAACTTACTACGATGATATTCTTTATCTCTATGGTGGTTTTACTTTGTGTAGTATTTAAAAACACAAATTCTTTCACTTGTATTAGTTATGGTGAGTTTGTTAGGAATGAGTATTATTCAAGCTATTACTGCTTGGGCTGTAACAAAAGTGGACTTGGGCGAAATATCATATGTTTGATGTTCCACTATTTAGTTATTATTATGACAATGAAGCAAGTCGTAGTGTAGTTAAAGAAATCTTTTAAATTTGATAATGCTAATGTATTAATCATTATGTTGGTAGCTTACAGTGCGGTATTTTTTTCGTAATTTCATATATTATTAATGCAAGAAGAGATATTACTATAGATTAAAAATTTATCCATTTGTAAGAGGAGGTAGGCGAAATGAAAAGTTCGTTAAAAATTGAGCGTATTAAAGATATATTAGATTTAAATGGTAGTGTTTTAACATACAAATATAGTGATGAAGATATTCGTCTAAAACCTAGGAGAAGAGCAGTTAAGTAGCATTTTTTTCAGTAGATTTTTAAAAAGAAATTTGCCAAAAGATTAAAAGATGGACTACATAAAGGGGAAAGCTAGTTAAATGTCAAAGTGGTCTTGGTATTTCATGTTTATTTATTCCGAGTGATAATGATGAAGAATTTTTACTTAATCACACCATTTTCTAGAATATCTTATCCCAACTAAGTTATTTCAAGAATCACTTACTAAATATGGAGCGAGCATTAGTGAATTAATCTGTGATGTATATTTTTCATTACCAATTACACCAAGAAAGAAATTTAACTATTTGGTAGAATTATTGGTGGAAGATGAAAAATGTAGACTTTTTTTAGACGCTATTGTTTTAGTAGAAGATTCAAGTGTGAAAAAAATGTTCGTAGAACATCATCAAGAAAAAAATAATTATCTAAATAGCATTTTTAGAGAGTGAAGTTAAATTTAAACGCGAAATTCTTGAAGCGGTTGTTGATGGGAATATTTCTCGTGTAAATATGTTGTTTGACCTTCGCCAAAGAAACCATGGTGTAGAAGAAGATAACGTAGAGCAAGGAGTTAATGTTCAACGTAGAAAAATCTTATAATATGAATGATTTATTAAGATATGCGCTTGAACAACATAGTGAAGATTATCTAGGTGTAGAAGAACTGTGGGTTAAAAATTAAAAACAAAACTTGATAACTATGATTTATCAGAAGATGTAATTAGAAGTTATTGTCTTTTTAGTAGATAGAAATAAATATAAAGATAAACAAGCTGTTGTACGTAACTCTATAGCTTATATTAATGACCGTATTTCAGAAAAAAATCAGTTTGGATAATGTTAGTGACTACTTAGGAGTAAATAAAAGTTATCTTTCTTCAATTTTTAACAAAGATATGGGGATTAGCATTGTAGATTATATTCATGATAAACGTATTTCTAATGCATGTTATTTACTTGCTAATACTGATTTCTCTATCTCTGAAGTTGCAGATTATATCAGGTTACTTCGATACAAGTTACTTTATCAGAATTTTTTTAAAAACATTAGTTAAAGTGACACCTCTTAAATATAGAGAATCACTTTCTAAAGCTAGAAAAATAGAATATAAGAAATAAGGCTGAATATTTTCAGCTTTATTTTTTTAGAACTATTAATATTTAGAAGCTTATAATATAGAAATTACTCCAAATTTCATACAAATAAAAAGTGAGAGAAAAATATTTTATTAACACTAAATATTTCTTAGGAAATATGATATAATAAAGTGACTTTTTAAATTTTAGGAGATAAACGATGATTTTTGCATTAGATGTAGGGAATACAAATATTGTCCTTGGAGTTTTTGGAAGTGATTATAAACAGCTTTATTCATGGCGTATCGCAACGGATAATACAAAGACAGAGGATGAACTATATGTTATTATTAGAAATTTTTTTGTAGATAAAAAAATATTAAGTTTGAAGACTTTGATGGAGTAGTTATCTCAAGTGTTGTTCCAAAAATGATGTTTGCTTTTAGAGTTGTTAAGTAAAAAAATATTTCAAAAAAAGAACCAATTATAGTTTCTGCTGGTATTAAAACAGGAATAAAAGTTCCAGCACCTTACAGCAGTAAGCTAGGGAGCAGATAGGGTTGTTGATATAGTTGGAGCAAAGGTTAGTGGTTATTTACCGGCTATTATTGTTGATCTTGGAACGGCAACAACATTTGATTGTGTTGATGAAGAGATGAATTATCGTGGAGGAATAATATGTCCTGGGATGAACATAAGTGCAGAAGCTCTATACTCGAAAGCTGCAAAGCTACCTCGTATAGAATTAGAGGCAGTGTCTACATCGTTAGGAATGGATACAACGAGTCAAATGCAAGCAGGTTTCTTTTATGGTTTTTTAGGACAATTTGAAAATATTATAACTCATCTAAAAAAAGATTTAGGTGGGGACTATAAAGTTGTCCTAACAGGTGGACTATCGAAGTTTATTGCGAAATATAGCTCATCGGTTGATATTGTAGATGAAGAGTTAACGCTAAAAGGAATAATAGAACTTTACAAGATGAATAAAGGAAAAGTAGGCTAAATTAATTTTCGAGGGTATGTCATTGGGGACATACCTTTTTGAGATGATTAAACGTAGAAAAATTTTTAAATGCAGAGCTATTAGATTAACATTAATAAGGTATCTATTAAATATTGAAGAGATTTAGTTGAATAAGAAAGGGTTTTTTTCACAAACGTTTCTTCTTAATAGACAATTTAATTTATTCCTGTATAATAAAAAAATCGTAAGCGACTTAATAATTAGAAAAATTATTTAGAAAGGACTTTTTATTTTGATGAAAGATTATTTAATCAGAGGTCTAGCCTTTTAATGATGAGATTAGATTTTTTTGTAACAAAGACAACAGATTTAGTAGAAGAAATTAGAAAAACGTCATGATGCTTATCCTACAGCGATTGCAGCTACGGGGCGTGTTGCGACTGTAACAACTATGATGGGTGCGATGCTGAAAAGTGGTGATAGAATTGATGTAGCAGTTCGTGGAGATGGGCCAATAGGAACAATATATGCTTCATCAGATGAGCTTGGAGAAACAACGGCATATGCTAAAAAAATATGCAAGTTCATATTCCAAGTAATTCCAAAGGGGAAACTAGATGTAAAAAGGTGTAGTAGGCGGTGGAAATATTACCGTGGTACGTGACTTAGGCTTAAATGAAAAATATACGACAACTTCTCCGATAGTTTCAGGAGAAATCGCTGAAGACTTTTTACATATTATTTTGCAGCAAGTGAGCAAGTTCCATCAGCAGTATCATTGGGAGTTCTTGTTGATACTGATAATTCAGTTATAGCTGCGGGAGGTTTTATTCTTCAAGTATTACCTCAAGCCACCGATGCAACAATAACGAAGTTAGAAAAAGTAATCTCTAATATAAAAACCCTATATCTACACTTATTCATGAAGGAAAGACTCCAGAAGAAATTGCAGATATTTTGTTTGAAGGGGAAGAGAATTATCGTATTTTTACGAAAAACGATGTTGTTTTTAAATGTACATGTTCAAAGGAACGTTATGCAGACGCTTTGGTTACGTTAGGTCGTGAAGAGCTAGAGAATCTTTCTCAAGAAGAGTCTACTGAATTAGTCTGTGCATTTTGTAAGGAAAAATATCATTTTACAAAAAGAAGAAATAACAGAGTTATTAGAAAACTTAAAGTAAAATTATGAATAAAAAGAGTTAGATGAGTAACAATTCGTCTAGCTCTTGAATTTTTTTATAAAAAGTTTGATATCATAAGTAAAAATTACTTAAATTATATCAAGGAGATATTATGGAACTGCTAAGAGAAATGATTGTCACTGATGGTAAAGTTTATGACAATAATGTATTAAAGGTTGATTCGTTTTTAAACCATCAAATAGATGCTAGTTTAATGATGAAAATGGCAGAATCTTTTTATGAGTATTTTGGAAAAAGAAAAAAATAACGAAGATTCTTACAATAGAAGCAAGTGGTATCGCCCCTGCGATTCTAGTTGCACATTTTTTTAAAGTGCCGATGGTTTTTTTGCTAAGAAAAAGTAAGCCGGCAACTTTGAAAAAATAATGATATTTATACCGCAGAAGTACATAGTTATACAAAAAAATGTGACTAATACAATAGTAGTTTCAGAAAAATTCATAAATAAAGAGGATAATGTTCTTATAATTGATGATTTCTTGGCGAATGGTCAAGCGACTCTTGGTCTTATGGAAATAGTTGAAAAAGCAGGTGCGAGTACTGTTGGAGTTGGTATCTTAGTTGAGAAAAAGTTTCCAAAATGGACGTAAATTATTAGAACAAAAAAATGTGAATATTTGTTCTTTATGCAGAATTGCCTCTCTTGAAAATAATGAAGTGAAGTTTAATGTAGCAGATGATGAAACAAAGAAAGGATAAGAAGATAATGTGGGAAAAATAAATTTCAAAAAGAAGGTTTAACATTTGATGATGTACTATTAGTGCCAGCTAAAAAGTGATATATTACCTAAAAAGTTGATTTAAAAGTTAGCTTAACAGACAAGATTAAATTATCTATTCCAGTAATTTCAGCAGCGATGGATACAGTTACTGAATACAAAATGGCGATTGCTATGGCTCGTGAAGGTGGAATAGGTGTAATCCATAAAAAATATGTCTATCGAAGAGCAAGCAGAGCAAGTAAGAAAAAGTTAAACGTTCAGAAAGTGGGGTTATCACAGATCCTTTCTTCCTAACTCCAGATAGTTTAGTAGATGAAGCTGAAAGCTTAATGCAACAATATAAAAATCTCAGGAGTACCGATTGTAAATAATACAGACGATATGAAAGTTGTAGGTATTATAACTAATCGTGATATGAGATTTTTAACTGATTTTGATATTAAAATTAGTGAAGTTATGACGAAAGAACATTTGGTTACAGCGCCAGCTAATACTACTTTGAAGAAGCAAGTGTAATTTTACGTGGCCATAAAATTGAAAAATTAATTTTAACTGATGAAGCAGGAAAACTTACTGGGCTAATTACTATTAAAGATATTGAAAAATTAGCAAAATATCCTAATTCGGCAAAAGACGAAAAAGGTAGATTATTGGTAGCAGCATCAGTAGGAATTACTAACGATACAGTAGATCGTGTTGAAGCTTTAGTAGAAGCTGGAGTAGATGCTATCGTCGTTGATACTGCTCACGGACATTCTAAAGGAGTGTTAGATGCAGTTAAGGCTTTAAGAACAAATTATCCAGAATTAGATATTATTGCAGGTAATGTTGCGACTGGAGAAGCTGCTCGTGATTTATTCAACGCTGGAGCAGATGTAGTTAAGGTTGGTATTGGGCAGGATCTATATGTACAACACGTGTTGTTGCAGGTGTAGGTGTACCACAAATCACAGCAATTTATGATTGTGCAACTATTGCACGTGAACTTGGAAAAACTATTATCGCAGATGGCGGTATTAAATATACAGGTGATGTAGTAAAAGCAATTGCAGCTGGAGGACATGCAGTAATGTTAGGTTCTATGCTTGCAGGATGTGAAGAATCTCCAGGAGAGTTAGAAATTTTCCAAGGAAGAACATTTAAAGCATATCGTGGCATGGGGTCAATCTCAGCGATGGAAAAAGGTTCTAAAGATAGATACTTCCAAGAAGATGGTAAGAAATTAGTTCCAGAAGGAATCGAAGGACGTACTCCATATAAAGGTGCTGTAGCAGAAACTATTTACCAAATTATCGGTGGTCTTCGTGCTGGTATGGGTTATACTGGTTCAAGAAATCTACAAGCACTTCGTGAAGATGCACAATTTGTACGTATGACAGGTGCTGGACTTATCGAATCTCATCCACATGATGTTCAAATCACAAAAAGAAAGTCCAAACTATTCTAAATAATAAATAAAAATGTAAAAGATAGGAGTTAATAAAAAACTGCTATCTTTATTTTTAAAATAAACAATAAATCTAGAGTAAAGAAAGAATCTTTTATTCTAGGTTTATTGTTTTAGTTTAGAAAAATTGTGCTAAACAAACAATCGCGATAATAATTGGTAAGATGTAACGAAGTAAGAATAACCATACTTTGAAGAAGCCTAAGCTTACTTTTATTATCTTCTTTAACATGAAGTTCACGCATCGCTACTTTTTGTCTAATACATAACCTGTAAAAATTGATAAGAATAGACAACCAAGTGGCATTAGGATATTTGATACTAAAAAGTCCATAGAATCGAAGAATGTTTTTCCAAAGAATAGTGTGTTGGCAAGTGTTCCATAAGAAAGTGCAGATGGAATACTGAAAAACAAAATGTAAGTATACCAACAATAACGCTCCATTTAGTACGATTAGTATTTTTTTGATCCGTAAGATTTCCTACATTGATTTCTAACATAACAACTGATGAAGTAATAGTTGCAAAATAAGAATAATGTTAAGAATAAAATATAGAAAATTTTACCAAAAGCCATATTGTTGAATAATTGTGGTAGAACGATGAATAATAAACTTGGGCCACCTTCAGATTCCATGCCGAATGAGCTCATAGCTGGGAAAAATAGCAAGCCCCGCCATAATAGAAACAGCAATATTCATTATAACTACTGAAACTCCAGATTGAACCATGTTAACTTGTTTATTTAAGTACGATGCATAAGTTAGCATAGCTGTAACTCCGATAGAAAGTGCAAAGAACGATTGCCCTAATGCGAATAATAATCCTGAGGTAGTAATTTTAGAAAAGTCTGGTTTTAGGAAGTAAGTTACTCCGGCCATAGAATTTGGTAATGTTAATGATCTTGTTATAATAATTAGGAAGATGATGAATAACATTGGCATCATAATTTTTGATGCGCGTTCAATTCCTTTTTTTGGACACCACGAGATACAATTAAGACATTTAATAGAATAAACATCGCCTGAGCTCCTAAAGCAATCCATGGATTAGAGATGATAGTACTAAAAAGTGCAACATAATCGCTAGTAGAATAAATACCCAAAGCGTCTGCTATTGAAATACCAAGATAAACTAGTATCCAGCCACCAATTACGCTATAGAAAGATAATAGTACAAATAATGCGAATGCACCAATAATTCCGAAGATATTATATTTTTTTATTTTTCCCTAGTTTCCCAAAAAGTTTTAACTGCTGAAACTGCTGCACCACGTCCAAGGACGAACTCTGCTAATAAAAGTGGAAGACCTATTAAAAGTGTGAAAATAAGGAAAACTAATAAAAAACTTCCTCCACCATTGGCAGCAGTCATGTAGGGAATTTCCAAACTGCCCCAAGACCTATTGCTGAACCTGCAGAAGCAAGTATGAATCCTATTTTTAGACCCCCATTGAGATTTTTTTCTGACATAAAATTTTCCTCCTAACATAATACATTATTAATACAAAAAGCTATTCAGTAAAAACTAAATAGCCTTAATAAAAATATAATATTACTCAAAAAGCCATTCAGTTTATACCAATGGTTGCAAACAAAACTTAACTAGCCATTGTAGATGACGGTGTCGGTGCACTTACATCTACAATTAACATAGACATAAGTGCTTCTAAAATGGCACGAAAAAGTATTCTTTTTAGTTAAGTCTAAAATTTTCATTTTGAGTAGCTCCTTAATTAATTATTTTTAAAATATTATCATTTTTTTCTGACAATTTGTCAACTTTTTGTGAAATTAGTTGTAAAAATAAAGGAGATCTTTTTAGGGATCTCCTTTATAATTATATATTATTCATTATCTAATTGAAGATAAACTACTTGAGTAGTTAAGTATTCTTCTAAACCATGTTTACCATCAGCACCACCAATTCCTGATTTGCGACGTCCTGCATGGAATCCTTGCATTGCTTCAAAGTTTTCACGGTTAACATAAGTTTCTCCAAATTTTAAGCCGTTAATAGCTTTGAATGCAGTGTTAAGATTTTTAGTATAAACTGAAGAAGTTAGACCGTATTCAGAATCATTAGCGTATTCGATTACTTCGTCTAAAGTTTTGAATGTTGCAATAGGAAGTACTGGACCAAATACTTTCTTCTTTCATAATAGTCATGTCATTTGTTACATCAGTTAAAACAGTAGGTCCATAGAAGTATCCTACTTGTTCTTTGTCTACTTCTCCACCATAAGCAAGTGTAGCACCTTGTTTAACAGCGTAACCAACTTTTTCGATCACTTGTTTTAATGCACGTTTTTCAATAAGTGGACCGTAATCCAAACCACGTTCTTTATTCGGATCTCCAAATTTAACTTTATCAAGTTCGTTGAATAAAGCTTCTTCGAATTTTTCTTTTATACTTTCATGAACGTATACTCTTTCTGCACAGTTACATACTTGACCTGAGTTGATAACACGAGAAGCAACAATTGCTTTTGCTGCAAGTTCTAAATCTGCATCTTCAAAAACTATAGCTGGAGCTTTTCCTCCAAGTTCTAATGAAACATTAGTGATGTTATCAGCAGCTGCTTTCATAACTTCTTGTCCTGCAGCAAGACTACCTGTTAAACTTACTAAACCAACTTTAGGGTGAGATGCCAATCTGTTACCTACTACTGATCCACGACCGTGAATGATGTTTAGTACACCTTTTGGTAAACCAACTTCTTGACAAATTTCAGCGAAGATATGAGCGTTAATTGGTGTAAGTTGACTAGGCTTAAGAACTATTGTATTACCAGTAAGTAATGCAGGTGCAGCTTTTCTTGCGATTAAGAAGAATGGGAAGTTCCAAGGTAGAATCCCTGTAGTAACACCATAAGGACGTTTGAATAAAAGAATATGCTCATCTTTTCTGTCGCTTTGAATAATTTCTCCCTCGTATCTACGAGCCCATTCTGCCATGTAATCCATATAATCAGCTGTGAAAAGTACCTCTACTTTTGCTAGTTCAAAAGTTTTTTTCCACCTTCGTTAACGATAGTTTGCGTAATTTCCGGCTCGCGTTCACGAATTTTTTTAGCGATTTTACGTAAATATTCTCCGCGCTCTACGGCTGGAAGTTTCTCCCATGATTTTTGTGCAGCATCAGCAGCATTGATAGCACGGTCAACATCTTTGAAATTTCCAGATGGAATCTTTAGCGATTACTTCCTCCGTAGCTGGATTTAATACTTTAAGATGCTCATGATTCACATGTTCTTCAAACTCCCGTTTATGAACATTTTTAAAAATTTTAACTTCAGTCATAGTAGTTCTCCTTTAAGATATGATTTTAAAAAGTAAACGTTATCATTACTTTTTATAAAAATTATATCGTAAAAAAATTTTAAAAAAACAAATATTTTGTTTGTTATTTACTAGATATTTGGTTATTTAAAAGTAAAAATGATAGTGATTTTAGTAAAAAAATTTAGTATATAACTGTAAATAAAAACATGTATCATTATTTTTTTGCTTTTGTTCTATAATTGTTTATTATTGTATGATTGTATATTTTTTTAAAAATATTATTATAGATTATAGTAAAAAAATTTTTTTGAGTAAAATTGTTACCACAAATATTGTATTTAGTGGTATAATTTAAAAAGTAAGAAAAAAACTAGGAGGTTTAGTAATGAAACAAAATATCGGAGTTATCGGATTATCGGTAATGGGAAGTAATTTAGCGTTAAATATTGCTGATAATGGATTTAAAGTAGCGGTGTTCAATAGAACAACATCTGTTGTTGATAAAATGTTAGAGGAACATCCACATAAAAAAATGTTGTAGGAAGATATTCTTTACAAGAATTAGTAGATGGATTAGAAAAACCAAGAAAAGTTGTCTTAATGGTAAAAGCAGGTTTTGCTGTTGATAGTCTTATTGATCAACTTACTCCGATCCTAGACAAAGGGGATATTATTATTGATGGAGGTAACTCGTTCTTCAAAGATACACAAAGAAGATATGACTTGCTATTAGAAAAAGGAATTAATTATTTTGGTGTTGGAGTTTCTGGTGGAGAAGAAGGGGCTAGATTTGGTCCTGCTTTTAATGCCTGGTGGCGATGAAAAAAAGCATATGAAGAGATTCGACCAATTTTAGAAGCAATTGCGGCGAAAGTTAATGGAATTCCATGTTGTAGTTATACTTCAACAGGAGGAGCTGGACATTGTGTAAAAATGGTTCATAATGGTATTGAGTATGGAGATATGCAACTTATCTCAGAAGCTTACAAAGTCTTAAAACACTTAGGGAGGCTTTTACTAATGAAGAGTTACAACAAACTTTTGAAGAGTGGAATAAAGGTGAATTAGAATCATACTTAATAGAAATTACAGCCAATATTTTTCAAAGTTAAAGAAGAAGATGGAAGTTATTTAGTAGATAAAATTTTAGACAAATCTCAACAAAAAGGTACAGGGAAATGGACTAACGAGCAAGCTATCGATTTAGGGAATTGATGTTTCTGTAATTACAGCTGCCCTAAATGGTCGTTATATGTCTAATCTTAAAGAAGAGCGCGTTCGTGCAGAAAAAGAATTCGCTCGTAAACCTTATGCAATTGTTGAAGATAAAGAACATCTTAAAGAGATTGTTCGTGATGCATTATTTATTTCAAAAATTGTTTCTTATGCTCAAGGATTTAAACTTCTTCAAGCTGCAGAAAAAGAATACAACTGGACTTTTGATTATTCACAAATTGCAAAAATTTTCCGCGGTGGATGTATTATTCAAGCAAAAATTCTTCAAAATATTATCGAAGCGTACCAAAATAATCCAGAGTTAGCTAACTTAATATTTGATCCATTTTTTTCAAAAAAATGTTATTGAAACAAGACAAGACAATTTACGTGAAGTAGCAGCATTAGCTATTACGAATAGACTACCATTAAGCGCTATGACTTCAGCTATTTCTTACTTAGATATTTATACTACTGCTGAAAGTGGAGCTAATTTAATTCAAGCACAACGAGATTACTTCGGAGCGCACACTTTTGAAAGAACAGATAAAGAAGGAAATTATCATTATGACTGGGTTGGGAACAATGAAAAATAAAAAGTGCAATTACATTATTTGGTGGGACAGGAGATTTAACTTATAGAAAGTTATTGCCAGCCTTATATAATTTAGATGTTCTAGGAAAAATTAGATAAAGAATTCAAAAATTATTGTAATTGGTCGTCGTTCATATAGTCAAGAAGATTATATTAATATAGTTCGCGGTTGGGTAAAAAGAGTATGCTCGAACTAAGTTTCACGATAATGATTTCCAAAATTATTCTTCAAGAATTATCTACTTTAAGATGGAGATGACCAATGTAGAAGATTATAAACTACTACAAGAGTTTTATATAGAGCAAGGAATTACAGAACATATTTATTATTATGCTGTTGCTCCATCGTTCTTTATAACTATTACTAATGGATTGAAGAAATATTGTTCAGAAAATAATGCTAAGGTTATAATAGAAAAACCATTTGGAGAAGATCTAGAAAAAGCAGGAGAACTTAATGATAAGTTGGCAGAATTCTTCAGTCAAGATGAAATTTATCATATGATCATTATCTAGGAAAAGAAATGATTCAAAAACATTTTATCTTTTACGTTTTCAAAAACATTATTTTCAAAGGTGTTTGGAATAAAGATTTCATAGAAAATGTACAAATTACAGCAGCAGAGGCAGTTGGTGTGGGGACTCGTGCTAGTTATTATGATAAGAGTGGCGCTGTTAAAGATATGGTGCAAAATCATCTATTACAAGTTTTTATCGATAGTAGCTATGGAAGAACCGAAGGAAGAAGGAAGTCGTGGAATTCACGATAGTCAATACAATCTTCTTTTCTAAATTAGTGCCTATTACTAATGTGAATGATAGTCTAGTGATGGCGCAATATGAAGGTTATTTGGATGAAGAAAATATTTCTAAAGATTCTAAGACTGAGACTTATGCAGCATTAAAATTATTTATTGACAATGAGCGTTGGCAAGGGGTGCCGTTCTTTATTAGAACAGGTAAGAAAAATGGGAGGCCGTGAAACTCAGGTTGTTGTTCAATTTAAAGCTGTAGGGGATATCCCTGGTAATGTGTTGATAATTAAGATTCAACCAGATGAAGGTGTTTATTTCAATTTAATGCAAAAAAACCAGGAACGGAACAAGAACTTCAACAGATTTCTCTAGATTTTTGTCAGAGTTGTATTCTGGAAAATAGAATAAATACACCTGAAGCATATGAGAGGTTATTAGATGCTTGCTTTAGAGGAGATCGTGCATTATTCTCTCAATGGGATCAAATAGTTGTATCATGGACTTTTGTTAATGATTTATTAGCGAAGTACTATAAACAAGGAGCGCCATTATATACTTACAAACAAGGTTCAATGGGGCCAAAAAGAAGCAGATGAATTTGTTGATTGGGTAAAATAAAAAGAAAAGATGTGTTACATAAAAAGTAATGCATCTTTTTAGAAAAATAAAATGCTTCATTTTTGAAGTTTACGCAAAAACTATAAGTATAGTATAATAAAATGTGGATAAGATTGATTTAATAAAAGAATAGTTAAGGGGATAGCGATGAAGTTACTAGATTCTATGTTAGAGTACAATAAATATTTTGTGAAGTTTGAGGAATATCAAAAATATAAAAACAGAAGATAAATATCCTGCTAAAAGGGTGGTAATGTTCACTTGTATGGATACTCGTCTCTTGGAGCTTGCGACAAAATCTCTGAATTTAGTTCCAGGAGATGTTAAGGTAGTGAAAAAACGCAGGTGCAATACTCACACATCCGTTTGGGTCAGTTATGCGTAGCTTGATTATGGCTGTTTATATGCTGAAAGCTGATGAGATTATCGTTATGGGGCACCATGACTGTGGTATGCAAAAGTATCGATCCTAATTTGGTTTTTGGAGAAAATGAAAGAAAGAGGAATATCAAATGAGACTTTAGATATATTACAATATTCAGGCATAGATTTAAACAAATGGTTACATGGTTTTGATGATGTTTTTGAAAGTGTTAGTCATGATGTTAATATGATAATAAATCATCCATTAATGCCAAAGAATATACCAGTGCATGGATTGGTAATCAATCCAGAAGATGGTAAAGTTGAAGTTGTTGTGAATGGTTATAGTAACATGAAAGATTAGTTAAGGAGAGGGTTAGTTTGAAAAAAATATTAATATTAAACACTGGGGGAACGATTTCATGAGTGAGGATCATACAACAGGAAAAGTTTCTCCGACAGAAAAATAATCCTATAAAGCATAGGAGAAGGTATTTTTTTCTCATATAGCTCACATATATATGGAAAATTTGTATAATCTTCCATCACCTCACATTACAGAATTTGAAAATGTTTGAATTAAAACAGCGTATTATGCAAGCTATTGATGAAGGGTATGAAGGTGTCGTAATAACTCATGGGACAGACACTTTAGAAGAGACAGCGTATTATTTAGAATTAACTTTAGATGTTGAGATTCCTGTAGTTATAACAGGTGCGATGCGTTCTAGCAATGAAATAGGTGCAGATGGCTTGGCGAATCTTAGAAGTTCTTTAGTTGTTGCGGTTAGCGACGAAAGTAGTGATAAAGGAGTGCTTGTCGTAATGAATGATGAAGCTCATACAGCAACTTATGTAACTAAAACTCACACTACTAATGTAGCTACATTCCAAACTCCAACTTTTGGGCCTATAGGGTTAGTATCAAAAAATGAAGTTATTTATTTCCAAAAATTACTAAAGGAAGAACATTATGAAGTAAATAGTGTTTCAAAAAAAGTCTATCTTTTAAAAGCATATGCAGGAATGGGTGGGGAATTAATTGACGCTATCCGAAACTTAGGAGCAGATGGTTTAGTTATAGAAGCACTCGGTGCGGGGAATCTTCCGCCTAAAACTGTACCTGCAATAAAACAACTCCTTGATGACAATATTCCTGTGGTTTTCGTTTCTAGAGCGTTTAATGGAGTAACACAAGATGTTTATGACTATGTTGGTGGCGGAAAAAGATTTTGTCAAGATGGCGTTATTTTTTTACAACAGGATTAAGTGGCTAAAAAGCTCGTATAAAAACTTTTTGGTTTTATTAGAAGCGAATATAGATAAATGTAAACTAGAAGAATTGTTTTAGTATTTTTGCTTTTAAAGTAGGGTTGAATAATTTTAGGAAATGTGTTAGTATAATAAGGAATTTTATAGGAAAGAGGTTTAATTTTGAAATTCAAATATCATAAATCATATAAAGGTTTTTTTATTTATTGGATGGTAGCAAGTTTAAGAGACCTTACCAAAAAATTAGATGAAGAAAAAAACGTTAGAAAAACTTAGCTAACAGAGTAGAATTTAAGCAAGATGAAGTTATTGAAATAGAAGATAAATATGTAGCTTTTTCTACAAAAAAAGAGAAAACTAATAAAGTGCCTCAAAAAAACATCTCCATTAGTGAAAGAAAAAGAAAGTTTCAAAAATTGATTTTAATAAATTAGAACTTAATTATAAGATACCAAGAATACTTTTGGAAAACTTATACAATGTGATTTCAAAAGATCAATCGTTCTCAGAAGAAGAATTATTATCGATTCTGGCATCAATAGAAAAATATTATATTATTAGACGGATTGTTTTTTCAAAAGTTCAAAAAAATATTTTATTATAACGTAGAGGAACTTAATTTAGTTCTTAATAGATATAATTTTTGTAATTTAGATGTAGAAAAATTAAAAAGATATTGAACTAAATTATCCTAGTCAGTATATTTCTAATTTACCGGTTGATTATAAGGAATATGAGATGATTTTTTTGTGTTTTTACTTTATAATCTTGGTAGAATTATTATCAATTTTAAAAATAAAAATAAATTTTTTTGATGATATTATAATAAAAATCCTTGATTTTTCAAAAAGGGTTTGTTATAATCTAATCAGAAAGTTTATTTTTGGTGTTAGATGGTCAAAGTGACTGAGCAGGACGTAAGACGTCCAAACGAATAAATTTTCAATAAATAGGGGAATAAGAAATATGGATATTTTACATTTGTTACATATACAAAGTAGACTTGTACCCGAAATGATTATGAAATTCAATAGTCGTTATGAATTGTTGATTACAATAAAAATTAATCAACCAGTCGGAAGAAAGACGCTATTAAATTTTTATAAATATGACAGAAAGGCAATTACGAACAGAATGTGATATATTATCTGATTTGGGTTTAATTACTAAACACACAACAGGGATGAGTATTACAGAAAAAGGAGAAGAATTTCTTTTCGGAGGTAAAATCATCTTTAGTAAATGACACGTTTGTTAAGGAGAGAAACCTAATAAAAAAACATTTCTCGATAAAACAAGTCCATGTTGTAGCAGGGGATTTTGTTAGTAGTGAAGTTACTCGAGCAGAGATGACGGAATTACTTTTAGATAAGGTCAATAAACAAATAACCAAAGAATGTGTTATTGGAGTTAGTGGTGGTAGTACAATGTACTATGTGGCCGGAAAAGCTAATGAAACATTTGGTTATAAAAAAAATGTTATTATAACACCTATAAGAGGAGGTTTGTCTGTTGTTAATACGGAATATCAGGCAAATGATATTGCGGCAAAAAAATGGCTAATAACTCCGGGCATGATTATCAACTATTACATGCTCCAGATAATATAGGAAAAAAAGCATTAGAAGAACTCGTGAAAGAGCCTGTTGTAAAAAATGCTCTTGATGTTATAGGTAGAACATCTATAATAATCCATAGTATAGGGAATGCTTTTTGAAATGGCTCATAGAAGAAAGTCTTCTATGGAGGTTTTGAAAGCGTTGGAAGATAAAAAGGCCGTTTCTGAATCATTTGGTAGTTATTTTGATAAGGACGGAATGAAATATTTAAAACGTCTACCATAGGTATGAGTTTTAAAGATGTTGATGGCATTGATAATGTCTTTACAATAGTAGGTGGGGAAGAAAAAGCGGATGCGGTATTTAGTTATTTAGTACCCAGCCTGCAAATGCAACACTTATTATTGATGAGGCTATTTGCAAAAATTATAAAAAAAGTTAATATAAAAATTTTAGGAGGAACTAAAAAAATGACAGTAAAAGTAGCAATTAACGGATTTGGACGTATCGGAAGATTAGCATTAAGAAGAATTCAAAACGTAGAAGGAATTGAAGTAGTAGCGATTAACGACTTAACACCAGTTAATCAATTAGTACACTTATTAAAAATATGATACAACTCAAGGACGCTTTAAAGGTGAAGTTGTAGAGAAAAACGGAAGCTTAGTAGTAAATGGAAAAGAAATCAAAGGATTTGCTAATGCAAACCCAGCTGAATTACCATGGGGAGAATTAGGAATCGATGTAGTATTAGAATGTACTGGTTTCTTCACTTCTAAAGAAAAAGCAGAAGCTCATATTCAAGCAGGAGCTAAAAAAGTTGTTATTTCAGCTCCAGGTGGAAACGATGTTAAAACTATCGTATACAATGTAAACCACGAAACTTTAGATGGAACAGAAACAGTTATCTCAGGTGCTTCATGTACAACTAACTGTTTAGCTCCAATGGCTAAAGCTTTACACGATAACTTTACAGTAGTTGAAGGATTAATGACTACAATTCACGGATATACTGGAGATCAAAATACACTAGACGCTCCTCACCGTGGTGGAGATTTACGTCGTGCTCGTGCAGCAGCTGAAAACATCGTACCTAACACAACTGGTGCTGCTAAAGCAATCGGATTAGTAATTCCAGAATTAAACGGAAAAATTAGATGGAGCTGCACAACGTGTACCAGTACCAACAGGTTCATTAACAGAATTAGTAGCAGTAGTTGAAAAAAACTGTTACAGCTGAAGAAGTTAATGCTGCAATGCAAGCTGCTTCTAACGAATCATTTGGATACAATGTCGATCCAATTGTTTCTTCAGATATCGTAGGAATCGAATACGGTTCATTATTTGATGCAACACAAACAAAAAGTATTAACAGTTGGAGACAAACAATTAGTTAAAGTTGTTTCTTGGTACGACAACGAAATGTCTTACACATCTCAATTAGTAAGAACATTAAAAATACTTTTGCAGGATTAATAAAAATAATCTATAATAGATAATAGGAAGAATAGATAAGATATAAGTTTACTAAACTTATATCTTGTCTCATATATTCTAATAAATTTTTTTAAAAAGGAGCTTTCCATGAAAAAAATCTATCAAAGACTTAGGTAATTTTACAAGGGAAAAACGGTTTTAATGCGTGTTGATTTCAACGTGCCTTTAAAAAGATGGAAAAAATTACTAACGATAACCGTATTACAGCGGCGTTACCAACAATAGAGTATGCACTGAATCAAGGTGCGAAAGTTGTTGCATTTTTCTCATTTAGGACGTGTGAAAGAAGAAGCAGATAAAGCTTCTAAGAGTTTAGCGCCAGTAGCTGTAAGATTATCAGAATTATTAGGTAAAGAAGTAAAAATTCGTTCCTGAGACTCGTGGAGCTGAATTAGAAGCGGCGATAAAAGGATTAAGAGATGGCGAAATCTTAATGTTCGAAAATACTCGTTTTGAAGATGTAGATGGTAAAAAAGAATCTAAAAATGATCCTGAGCTTGCAAAATACTGGGCTTCACTAGGTGATGTATATGTTAATGATGCTTTCGGGACAGCACACCGTGCCCACGCATCTAACGTTGGTATAGCATCTAATATTGGTGAAGGTAACTCTGCTTCTGGATTTTTTTAGTTGATAAGGAAATTAAATTTATCGGTGGGGCAGTAGATAATCCAGAGCGTCCGTTGGTAGCAATTTTAGGTGGAGCTAAAGTTTCTGATAAAATTGCTGTTATTGAAAAACTTATTAGAAAAAAAGCGGATAAAGTAATTATCGGTGGAGGTATGGCTTATACTTTCATGAAGGCACAAGGTAAGGAAATTGGTATGTCACTTTGTGAAAATGATAAAGTTGAATATGCTCGTGAACTTATGGCTAAAGCAGGCGATAAACTAGTTTTACCTATTGATACGGTAGTTGCTAAAGAATTTTCTAATGATGCACCTAGTCGTATAGCAGAAAGTGATATTCAAGCAGATGAAGAAGGATTGGATATTGGTCCAAAATCTGTTGAACTATTCAAGAAAAACTCTTGAAGGAGCAAAAACAGTAATTTGGAATGGTCCTATGGGTGTCTTTTTGAAATGCCAAACTTTGCTAAAGGGACTATTGGAGTTTGTGAAGCAATTGCAAACTTAGAAGGTGCTACTACTATTATCGGTGGTGGTGATAGTGCAACAGCTGCTATTTCTTTAGGATATGCTGAAAAAAATTCTCTCATATCTCAACAGGTGGAGGAGCATCTTTAGAGTATCTTGAAGGAAAAGTATTACCTGGTATCGATTCATTATCAAACAAATAATTTTTAAAAAAATTCAAGGAGAGTAACGTTATGTCAAGAATCCCATTTATCGCAGGAAACTGGAAAAATGAATTTAACAGTAAAAGAAGCGCGCGAATTCGCTAAAGAAGTTGCAACAAAAAGTTCCAGCAGCATCTTCAGTAGAATCAGCTATTTGTGCACCAGCTACTCATTTAGAAGCATTAGTAGAATTAACTAAAGGTAGTGAATTAGCAATCGGTGCTGAGAACTGTCACTTTGAGAAAAGTGGAGCATTCACAGGAGAAACTTCTCCTTATGTATTAAACGATTTAGGTGTTAAATATGTAATATTAGGTCACTCTGAAAGACGTGAATACTTCGGAGAAACTGATGAATTAATTAACAAAAAAACTATTGCTGCATTCGAAAATGGTTTAGTACCTATCGTATGTTGTGGTGAAACTCTAGAAGAGTATGAAGCTGAAAGAGCGGTAGAAGTTATTACTTCTCAATTGCAAGTTGACCTTGCTGGGTTAACAAAAGAACAAGCGGAAAAACTTGTTGTAGCTTATGAACCAATTTGGGCAATCGGAACTGGAAAATCTGCAACTAAAGAAGATGCACAAAAAATGTGTAAAGCAGTACGTGATATTGTAGAAGGTCTTTACGGAAAAGAAGTTGCTGACAAAGTACGTGTTCAATACGGTGGATCAGTTAAACCTGAGAATGTAAAAGAATACCTAGCTTGCCCAGATGTAGATGGAGCATTAGTAGGTGGAGCATCGCTTAAAGTTGATTCATTCTTAGCGCTTTTAGAAGGCGGAAAAATTAGCTTAATTTTTAGCAAAAACAAAAATAAATTATAGTATAATAAAAGTATAAATTAAATAATAAGGAGAAAGTTAATGTTAGCAAAAACATTTGATATTATCGCAGAAGTATATGCAAGAGAAGTTTTAGATTCACGTGGTAACCCAACTGTAGAAGTTGAAGTAACAACTGAATCAGGAGCATTTGGACGTGCATTAGTACCATCAGGAGCTTCAACAGGTCAATACGAAGCTGTTGAATTACGTGACGGAGACAAAGGACGCTACTTAGGTAAAGGTGTTTCTAAAGCTGTAACTAACGTTAATGAAGAAATCGCACCTTTATTAGAAGGTAAATTTGATATTTTTCGATCAAGTAGCTATTGACTATGCTATGATCGAACTTGACGGAACTGGAAAAACAAAGGACGTCTAGGAGCTAACGCTATTTTTAGGTGTATCTTTAGCAGTAGCGCACGCTGCAGCAGATTCATTAGGAGTACCTCTATATAGATATTTAGGAGGAACTAACTCTAAAGAATTACCAACTCCAATGATGAACATCGTTAATGGTGGATCTCACTCAGATGCTCCAATTGCATTCCAAGAGTTCATGATCTTACCAGTAGGAGCACCTACATTTAAAGAAGCATTACGTTGGGGGAGCTGAAGTGTTCCACAACTTAGCTAAATTATTACATGCTCGTGGTTTATCAACTGCAGTAGGTGATGAAGGTGGATTTCGCTCCAACATTTGAAGGAACTGAAGATGCCGTAGAAACTATCTTAGAAGCTATTAAAGCTGCTGGACTTGAGCCAGGTAAAGATGTATTCTTAGGATTTGACTGTGCGTCATCAGAATTCTACGAAAACGGAGTTTACAACTATGCTAAATTCGAAGGAGAAGGTGGAGCGCACCGTACTTCAGCTGAGCAAGTTGATTACTTAGAAGAATTAGTAAATAAATATCCAATTATTACTATCGAAGATGGTATGGATGAAAACGACTGGGATGGATGGAAACTTCTTACTGACCGTATCGGTGACCGCATACAATTAGTAGGGGATGATTTATTCGTAACAAACACTAAAAAATTATCTCAAGGTATCGAACAAGGTGTCGGTAACTCAATCTTAATTAAAGTTAACCAAATTGGTACTTTAACTGAAACTCTAAACGCTATTGAAATGGCTAAACGTGCTCGTTACACAGCAGTTATTTCTCACCGTTCTGGAGAAACTGAAGATTCAACAATCTCAGATATCGCAGTAGCGACAAATGCTGGACAAATTAAAAACAGGTTCTCTTAGCCGTACAGACCGTATTGCTAAATATAACCAATTATTACGTATTGAAGATGAGTTATATGAAACAGCTGAATACCCAGGTGTTCGTGCATTCTACAATATTAAGCGATAATAAATATAAAAAGCTAATGAGTAAAATCATTAGCCTTTTTCTTATATATTTTACCATGATGAATGTATAAGTGTGATTTAAAAACTAATATAAAAAGTTGTAAAAAAATAAGTTGATTTGTATTAGTAATTAAGATTTTTGGATTCTATATTTGACAAAGACACTAAGTATTTATATAATATGTGAGAAAATAATATGAACTAATATCTGAAAAATACAGTGAATGTTATTCTTATAAGTAAGTTACTAGTTCAAAGTTATTAGATAAATAAAGAAAGATGAGGGTTTAAATATGAAAAAAAGGGAGTTTGGTATCAAAAATTATTTAATAGATACTTTATTGTAGCGTTAAACGGAATGGCGCTAGGGTTGTTTTGTACGCTTATAATAGGTCTTATTATAAAGCAAATAGCTATAAATTTAAGTGGAGGTGTAGCAACATTTCTAGTAGCTGTATCTACCATAGCTATGGCGCTTACTGGTCCTGTGATAGGGATAGGTGTAGCATATGCGTTAAAAGCCCCTAGATTAGTGGTCTTGGCATCAGGGGTAGTTGGTTTTCTAGGCGCTTTTGGTTCTAATTTAGGGACAAATAGTCTTATTCAGCAAGGGAAATTAGTTATAAGTGGTTCTGATGACCCATTAGGTGCGTTTATAGCTGTAGTTGTAGCGGCGGAAATCGGGAGGTTAGTTTCTGGAAAAACTAAGATCGATATAATAGTCACACCGTTTGTGACAATTATTATTGGTGGAATAGTTGGTTATTTCACTGGACCATATTTAAAAAATGGAATGACTATGTTAGGGACGTTTATACGAGAAGCTACAGAATTACAACCATTTATAATGGGTATAGTGGTATCTGTTGTAATGGGTATTATATTAACGCTACCTATAAGTTCTGCTGCGTTATCTATTATCTTGGGATTATCAGGAATAGCAGCGGGTGCGTCTACGGTAGGGTGTGCAGCTCAAATGGTTGGATTTGCAGTAATAAGTTTTAAAGCGAATCGTTGGAATGGACTTCTGGCACAAGGACTAGGTACATCTATGCTACAAGTTCCTAATATAATGAGAAAACCGATTATTTGGATTCCGCCGATAGTTGCAAGTGCTATACTTGGTCCAATAGCGACATTAGTATGTAAAATGGAAAACAATCCAGCAGGCGGTGGAATGGGGACTTCAGGGCTTGTAGGGCAACTTATGACATGGCAGACAATGTCAAGTTACACAAATCATGCAGTGTTGTTAGCAGAAATAGTAATGCTTCATTTTATATTACCAGCGTTATTATCTTATGCTGTATACTATTACATGGAAAAAGAAAAAAATTATGTTAAACCAGAAGACTATAAATTGAATTTATAATCTCTGCTTAAAAATATAACTTTAAACATAGTAAAAAAGATAGGTATCACATAGATATCTATCTTTTTTGTTTAATAATAGTTAAAAATATTAAACATATATAGTCAACGAACAATCTAGGTAAAGTTGGATGTATTGTAGATATAAAAAGAAATTTTTAAACTCTATATTTATTTTTTTATATTTTATATAACAAAAATAATGGTAAAATAATTTTTAAAAATAAGAATTCTATGTAACATTAATATAGTAGGGAAAAATAAAGGGATAACTAAATGTATTATTAGATAACTAAAGTCGTCATTATATAATATTAATAAATAATAAGTTTTACAAAAAAAGATCTAAAAAAATTAAATTAAAAACGATTTCATACAAAGGTATTAGAATTAAGATTTATCAAAGAAGAATTCAATAAACGAAGTTTAATGTGTTAATTTTTGTTTCTAAATTATAAACTTAAATATAAGAATATGAATTGTATTACACTTTTATTTGTTTTTTTGTTCGTTTTGAAGATAAAAATTTCGGAAAAAGACACTAAAAAGGCTTTTGTTGTAAATGCTAATAGTTTGCTAATTGTTCTATTAAAAATATGAAAAATAATAAAAACAGCTACAGAAAAAAATGTTATGACAGAAAAGAAATAAAGCCTTTACAAAATAAAAATTATATGTTAATATGTGGTTGACACATTAAATATACAATAAAAAAATTAGGAGGTCAGCATGGCAAGTTTATCACTTAAAAATATATAAAAAAATATGATAATGGATTTTTGCGCCGTAACAGACTTTAATTTAGAAGTAGCAGACAAGGAATTTGTTGTATTTGTTGGTCCATCTGGATGTGGTAAGTCTACAACTCTTAGAATGATTGCAGGACTTGAAGATATTACTGAAGGAGAGTTTTATATTGGAGATAAATTAGTTAATGATGTAGAACCAAAAAGATAGAGATATCGCGATGGTATTCCAAAGTTATGCTTTATATCCACATATGACTGTTTTTCGATAATATGGCTTTTGCGTTAAAACTTAGAAAAGTTCCTAAAGAAGAAATAAAAGCAAAAAGTAGAAGAAGCTGCTAAGATTTTAGGATTAGAGGAATTATTAGATAGAAAACCTAAAGCCTTATCAGGTGGACAAAGACAAAGGGTTGCACTTGGACGCGCAATAGTTAGAAGTCCAAAAAGTATTCTTAATGGACGAACCTTTATCAAACTTAGATGCTAAGCTTTAGAAGTAACATGAGAGCTGAAATCATCAAAAATTCACAATACTTTAGGAGCAACAACAATTTATGTAACGCACGACCAAACAGAGGCGATGACAATGGCGGACAGAATTGTAGTAATGAAACAAGGTATTGTTCAACAAGTAGGAAGTCCAAAAGATATTTATGATCACCCAGAAAACCTTTTTGTTGCAGGATTTATCGGTGCGCCAACAATGAACTTTTTAAGAGGAAAAATTGTTGAGCACAATTTCCAAACGAAAGATGGAGGAACTATAGAAATTCCTGAAGGACATTATGCTAGATTAAAAGAATTAGGATATGAAGGTAAAAGAAGTTGTTTTAGGTATTAGACCAGAAAACATTTCTAATGACCCATTAGTTCTTGAAACATATTCACATGCGAAGATAACTTCAAAAGTTATAGTAGCCGAGTTGTTAGGATCAGAGTATATTGTTCACACTGATCTTAATGGGGAAAATGTAAAAGCAATTGTGCATTCAAGACAAAATATCAAAATGGGAGATGAAATTACATTCGCCCTTGATATGAATAGAGCACATTACTTTTGATGCTGAAACTGAATTAAGTATTTTTAGAATAATTGTAGTTTTAGAAAAATATTTTAACTTAGACGTCAAATTTATAAAAAAACAAAAAAATTAAGGAGGACTCAAATTATGAGAAAAGATAAACAAACTGTTAGTTGCAGCGACTACGACTGCATTAATTCTTACAGGATGTGTAGGGAGGAAAAAAAGAGGAACAAAAAAAGTTGATCCTAATAAAAAAAGTAGAGATTACTTACTGGAATTTCCCTCAATTTACAAAAGATAAAGAATTTACTAAAACAGAGGATTTCGATGCAGCATTAATCAAAGCATTCGAAGCTAAACATCCTAATATTAAAAGTAAATTATCAAAAAATCGAATTTACAGATGGACCTGCTAAGATTGAAACAGCAATTCAATCTAAAACTGCTCCAGACGTAATTTACGATGCTCCAGGACGTGTTATCGCTTGGGCAGCAAAAGATTTATTATTACCTCTAGATGATGTAGATAAATCAAAATTAAACGAAGCAGCAGTTAAAGCTTCAAGTTACAAAGATAAACTTTACATGTACCCACAAGGGGTAGCACCATTCTTAATGGGTGTTAACAAAGATTTAACTGACAAACTTGGAGTAACAAACTTACTTCCTTTAGATAAACCAGGTAGAAACTGGACAGTAGAAGAATATGAAAAATTCTTAAAAGCTGTTAAAGCAAAAGATCCAAATATTACTCCAGCTTTATTCTATACTAAATCACAAGCAGGAGACCAAGGACCAAGAGCATTCGTTTCTAACCTTTTCAACTCATGGATGACAGATAAAGATATTTCTAAATACACTATTAACGATGAAAAATGGTGTTAAAGGATTAGAGTGGGTTAAAAAAGCTTATGATGAAGGTCTTTTAGGACAAGGTGTTGCATTAGAAGCTAAAGATGCACTAGAAGCGTTTAAATCAGGAAGAGCAGCAACTACAATCTTATTCTCTCCAGGTACAGCAGCATCACACGCTAGTGGATTCAACTACAAATTCTTACCTTTCCCTAACAATAGTGGAAAAGCTCAATATGAATATTTAGTAGCTGGACCAGCTATCTTTGATAACGGGGATGCAGATAAAGCAGCAGCAGCTAAGAAATTCGTTGACTTCATGGTTAATGATAAAGATTGGGGTAAACGTACTCTATTAGCTTCTGGTAACTTCTCAGCTAAAAAAGATGAAAAAGGATTATACGATTCAGAAGAACTTAAATTTGCAGAAGGTTTAACAGATCAATTTGGACCTTACTACAACACAATACCTGGATTTGCTAAAATGAGACCTCTATGGTTCAACATGGTTCAAGGTGTGTTAAATGGAAAAAAACTACACCTAAAGAAGGTTTAGATAAATTTGTAGCAGATGCAAATAAAACTATAAAAAGAAGCATTATAATTTGACGATGAAGGGATAGACTTGCTTCTATCCCTTCTTTATATAAAATAATTGATATATTTGAGGAGGTCCTATGAAAGCTATAAAGAAAAAAAGAAAAATAGACTTCAGTGCATATTTGTTTATACTGCCAGTTAGTTTGTTTTTTATAACATTTGTTTTAGTTCCAATGTTGCGTGGATTACAATTGTCATTATATAGTTTTGCCAAAAAGAACCCAGTGTTCGTTGGCTTAAAACACTATTCAGATTTGCTTTTCAGTGGTAATGGAGCAACAATTCATGAACCATTTATGAAATCTCTTATTAATACGGTTATTGTAACAGTAGTGGCAGTACCAATAGTAGTTGTTGTATCGATTTTTGTTGCAGTAACTATTTATAATAAGAGTGCGGTTGTAAGATCGTTCTTCCGTGGAGTATTCTATATTCCTGCTATTTCATCAGTAGTATCAGTAACAGTTGTATGGGCATGGATTTATCACCCAGAATATGGTATTTTAAACTATGTGTTTAAATCTATGCATTTAATTAGTGAAAATATTGACTGGTTAGGTAACCCTAAAACTGCATTATATGCGATTATAACGATACTTATTACAACATCATTAGGTCAACCAATAATTCTATATGTTGCAGCACTTGGTAACGTTCCAAAAGAACTATTAGAAGCATCAGAAATTGATGGTGCAACTAAGTGGCAAGTATTTACAAAAATAACTTGGCCTTTAATTAAGCCTACAACATTATATATTGTTGTTGTAACAACAATTAACTCATTCCAGATCTTTGCGTTAATCCAGCTTTTTAACAGCAGGAGGACCAAACTATGGAACAAGTACAATCATGTATTTAGTATATGAAGCAGCTATTAAGAATGGTAACCATGGTGTTGCAAGTGCGATGGGTATTATACTTGCAGTTATTATAGGTATAATCTCTATCCTACAATTCAAATTCTTATCTAGTGACGATGATTAGGAGGAAGAAGCATGAAAAAAATATTAGTATTTTTTTAAAAATCGTATCTATGATTATATTACTAGGTTTAACGATATTCTTTATCTTCCCGTTTTATTGGATAGCTACAGGATCGTTTAAACTACAAGATGTGGCGATTACTATTCCACCAGAATGGTGGCCAACATCTCCAACATTAGAAAAACTATGAAAAAAATTATTCACACCAAATACACTAAGATGGTTCTTTAACTCAGTATTTATCTCAGTTATGACAACACTTTTAGTGTGTATAACATCTGCATTAGCAGGGGTATGCGTTAGCTAAAAAACAATTCCCAGGGGTGAAAAGTAATATTTATGGTATTTGTTGCAGCTATGGCATTACCAAAACAAGTTATTTTAATTCCTTTATTAAACTTAATTACTGAATTTGGTTTAATGAATACTTACTATGCATTAATATTACCAGCAGTAGGATGGCCTTTTGGGGTATTCTTAATGAGACAATTCTCTCAAGCTATTCCTCGTGAATTACTTGAATCTGCAAGAATTGATGGTTGTGGTGAAGTTAGAACATTTACAAATATTGCATTACCTATTATTAAACCAGGTATAGGGGGCATTAGCGATTTTTCACATTTATCGCTAGCTGGAACGATTACTTTTCTCAACTTATTTTCTCTAATACACCTGATATGTCAACATTACCACTAGGTCTTGCAGCTTTAGCTCAAGGTCAAGAGTTCTCAAATGACTATGGTTTATTAATGGCAGGGGCATCACTTGCATCTCTACCAATGATAATTGTGTTTATTTGTTTCCAAAATTACTTTACTCAAGGGGTTACTTTTGGGAGCCGTGAAAGGATAAGATTATGGATAAAAAAAGAATTATATGAATATCTGCGTGGAGAGCTTATAGTTTCTTGTCAAGCATTACCAGGAGAGCCTCTTTATCGTGAAGAAGGTGGAGTAATGTGCCTTATGGCCCAGGCAGCAAAAAATGCTGGGGTAAAAGCTATTCGAGCTCAAGGCATTGTAGATATAAAACAAATAAAAGAACAAACGAATTTACCAGTTATTGGAATAATTAAAAAAATCTTATCCAGGGTATGCAACATATATAACAGCTACTATGGATGAAGTGGATAAACTTGTAGAAGCGGGTTCTGATATCATAGCGCTTGATTGTACAAATAGAGAGCGTGGAGATGGAAAAACACCAAGCGAGTTTGTTAAAGAGATAAAAGAAAAATATCCAAACATAGTTCTTATGGCGGATATCTCAAATCTAGAAGAAGCTATTGAAGCAGAAAAAAAGCAGGGGTAGATTTTGTTGGGACTACAATGAATGGCTACACACCATATACTACAGTATCAAAAATTTGATCCTAGTTTAGTAAAAAGAAATAGTGAAAAATGTAAAAAAATACCAGTTATAGCTGAAGGAAAAATTCATGAACCAAAAAGAAGCAAAAAGCTGCGTTAGAAGCTGGTGCTCATTGCATGGTAGTAGGTGGAGCTATAACAAGGCCCCAAGAAATCACCTCAAGATTTTTAGCGGAGCTTAAATAATGTATATTTTATATCTACTTGCATATTGGTATACATATAGTAAAATGGTATATATTAGGATCATGGTTTATAACGCATATTCTGAATATTGCTTTTAAAAAAATTGTGGTTATCTCCACTTTTAATAAATGCTGTGGCCTTAATAGTATTAGCTTTAGGTATATATTTCAAAAATGATACAAGGTAAAGAAGTTGGGGCATCGGTTTTAAAACGTATATATGCCGATAGTCTTTTTCGAGCATTATCATGAATTTACTGATTTTTACAATTAGAAAAATAAAATTGAAATTAAAAAAATTAAAATAAAGCTATTAATTAGTTTAAGGTTGTAAAAATATTCTCACAACTAGTAGCTAGTTAATAGCTTTATTAATTGAGTGTAATGAGACAGAAAATTATCGATATAAATCTAAATAGGAATGAAAATGTAAATTTTTAATCATAATACAATAATTTATAAATTTATATTTGTATTTTTATATATTCATGAAGTTATTATTTTTAATATATCTCATTAATAATTATATATTCATGAAACTTATTAAATAAGCTTTTAATGAGTGTGTTTTTAAAAAATAGTTTTTAAACTGTAAATTTTTTTCACATATAAATTAATAATGAGTTAATTTATATTGTGTTTTTTTAATGAAAGTGAGTATTAAATCAATATTTATCACTAAAAATATATTGTTGATTTGAAGCTATTTATGTTATATAATGTAATTAAAGTATTAATTATCTATTATTACTTTTGTCTTTTAATAACAGGTTTCTTGTAGATGTATACAACATATTTAGTTATCTTAAGCAAATAAATTTTTATTATAAGGTGTAAAAAAATGGAATTAAGAAGAAAGACCTTAAAATTAATGGGTTCTCATATAGATATTCTTATTTTTCGATAGCATTGATGCTGAAAGTATCCTTGATGATGCTGTAGAAATGTTAAAGATGTATGAGCATAGATTTAGCGCGAACGATGACAGTTCTGAACTTATGAAAGTTAACCATAGTGCTGGAATTAAAGCTGTAGTAGTTCATCCGGATTTATTTGATTTAATAAAGATAGGGAAACTTCATAGTTGTGCACCAAATAGTTTTTTTAAATATAGCTATTGGACCAATTGTACAAACATGGAGAATTGGATTTAATGATGTGAAAGTTCCAACAAAACAAGAGATTGATGACTTATTAGAAATAACTGATTCGAATCAAATATTACTCGATGAAGAAAGGCAATCTATCTTTTCTTGCGAAAAGAGGTATGGCTATTAATTTAGGTGCCTTAGCAAAGGGATATATTGCTGATCTTATGATAGAGTATATGAGAAAAAAAGAGGGGTTGATTCTGGACTTATTAACCTTGGAGGAAACGTATTAGCGTTTGGAGATGCTAAGCACAATCCAGACTTGATGTGGCGTATAGGTATACAAAATCCAGTTGAATCTCGAGGAAATCATTTATTTACTATAGGTATAAAAAATCAATCTGTTGTTACTTCTGGAATTTATGAACGTAAACACACAGAAAATGGAAAAACTTACCATCATATATTAAATCCTGAAACAGGGTATCCTGTCGAAAACCAATGTAGCCGGTTTATCTATAATTTCAACAGCCTCAGTGGATGGAGAGATTTGGACGACAAGACTATTTGGTAAGAGTGTCGAAGAAATTTTGGATAAAGTTAATAGCTTGCCAGATATAGAGGCTGTTATAGTGACAACCGAAGGTAAAGTTTATTATACAAACGGAGTGCTAGATAGAATAATATGTTAGATAAAAACTATCTTGAAGAATACTGAAAAATACTTTTTAATTTAAGGAGGCTCTATTAAAGTGGCTGAAGCAAAAAAACATGTTAAAAACAAGACAAGAAAATCTAAATACAAATAAAGTAGATAGTACAAAAAGAGAGAGGAAACAAAAAACATGGTAAAATTAATTGGTCTAGTTGGTACAAACTCTAAAAAAATCTACAAACCGCCAACTTTTACAATATATTCAAAAACATTTTGCAGGTAAAGCTGATATCGAATTAGTTGAAATTAAAGATCTTCCTTTATTCAACAAACCAGCTAATAAAGAATTACCTGAAGGAGTTAAAGAAATAGCAGCTAAAATTGAAGCAGCAGATGGGGTTATCATCAGTTCACCTGAGTATGACCATGCAGTACCTGCATCATTAATGAGTGCAATCGCTTGGTTATCTTATGGAATCCATCCATTACTTGATAAACCAGTAATGTTAACAGGAGCTTCATACGGAACTCTTGGATCATCTCGTGCACAAGCTCACCTTCGTCAAATCATGGATTCACCAGAAGTAAAAAGCTCGTGTAATGCCAAGTTCTGAGTTCTTATTAGGACATTCATTACAAGCTTTTTGACGAAGCTGGAGATATTTCTAACCCAGAAACAGTTGCTAAATTAGATAGTTTATTTGCAGATTTCATTATTCATTAAAAATTACTGAGAAATTAATCAATGCACATAAATTAGCTGAAAAAGAAATTGAAAAACTTCTCTGGGAAGATTTAAAAATAGGATAGGAGTGTAGACACATGAAATTAGTAGGAATCGTAGGTTCAAACGCGGAAGTTTCTTATAACCGCAAATTAATGGAATTTATAGCAAAAAGAATATAAAGATTTATTCACTTTAGAATTATTAGACATTACTAACTTACCAATGTTTAATCAAGATGAAGATCATTCTAGAGAAAACAAAGATTTATTAGTAATGAATCGTAAAATTTTACAATCTGATGGTGTTATTATTGCTACACCAGAGCACAACCACACAATTACAGCATCTCTTAAGAGTGCATTAGAGTGGTTATCATTTGAATTACACCCGCTTGAAAATAAACCAGTTATGGTACTAGGAGCTTCATACTATGATCAAGGATCATCTCGTGCTCAATTACACTTGCGTCAAATCTTAGATGCACCAGGTGTAAATGCGATTGTATTCCCAGGTCACGAGTTCCTTCTAGGGAAAGCTAAAGAGGCTTTCGATGCTGAAGGTAACTTAGTAGATGATCGTACAGTTGGATACTTACGTATGTGCTTAACTAAATTCGTTAAATTTGCTAATGTAGCTCAATCATTAGCGGAAAGAAAACCAACACCACCAGAAGATTTAACAGCAAGCGGTAAAAATCGATACAACTATTGAAGGTGTTGATATGGATGATGATAACTGGGTTGAATTAGCAGCTGAGAAAGTTAATGCTGTATCAGGAGATACTTATGTTAAACTTGATCACGGTATTTTAACAGTAGATCAACTTAACTATTTCTTAAATTCTATGCCGATGGAATTAACTTATGCTGATAGTAACAACCAATTCATCTACTACAATTACCACAAAGAAGATTACGAAATGCTTGCAAAACGTCGTCCTGGTCAAGTAGGATGTTCATTATCTGCAGTTCACCCAGAAAAAGTATATAAGAGTGTAAACTGGTTAGTAGGATTACTACGTTCTGGACAAGTTGATGTATTCCGTACACACGTTCCAACTCACGGACCAGACAAATATGTAGTGCACAACTACCAAGCTATGTATGATAAAAATGGAAAATATGCTGGTATCAACGAGTATATCTTAGACTTTAAACCAATCGTTGATTGGTACCTAAAAACAAACGGGTCAATCATTAGTTAAAAATGGAGTGCCAGTAGGTCACGGATATGCATCAGCACCTGCACCAGCAGCTGATGCAACAAGTGGAGCTTCAGATGCTGGACACGGAGCAGCACCAGCAGCAGCGGCGCCAGCAGCTGATGCAACAAGCGGAGCAACTGCTTAATAGAATATTAAATAAGAAAAAGTAGATTTCATATGAAATCTACTTTTTTTCAAAAATCAGTTAGTCTCTAGAGATACTTTTTATGAATTTCAGGAATTGTATTGAATTATTTATTTCACTATATAATATAATTTTTAAAAATGGCATTGGAATGACATTGGAAAGCAAATGATAGAAAAATGGAGAAATATTTAAATTTCTAATAAGCACGGTCAAAAACATGGTCAAAAGCGAAAAAAAGAAGCCCTGTTACTGATGTAATAGGGCTTTTAAGCTTCTTCTTATTAACGTACTTCTTTTAATACGAGCAGCTTTACCACGTAAGTTACGTAGGTAGTATAATTTAGCACGTCTAACTTTACCTTTACGTACAACTTCAATTCTTTTCAACTTTTGGAGTGTGAACAGGGAATGTTCTTTCAACCCTCAACACCGTTTGAAATTTTACGTACAGTATAAGTAGCAGAGATTCCTCCACCACGACGTTTGATAACTACTCCTTCGAATTGTTGGATACGCTCACGTCCACCTTCAACGATACGAACGTGTACTCTTACTGTATCCCCAGCTTTAAATTCAGGAATGTCTGTTCTTAATTGCGATTTAGTGATCGCTTCAATGATTTTGCTCATTTTTCTTTCTCCTTTTTTTACAAAATGCTCATTACTAATACTTGATTAACAGAGGAACATCGTAATTTAATGTTTTCACATCTTTTCAATTATAACATTTTTTTATATCAAATAGCAATAGAAATTATATTATTTTTTTCTTATAAAAGTGCAGTTTCCCAAGTTTCTTCTTTGAAACCTAATAATAAGATATCATTTTTCAAAGTCAAAAAGCAAGCGGGCGTTTTATTAACATACCATTATTATGTAATAATTCTAATGCTTCATCAAGTGATAGTGTGTCTAGTTTATTTTTAAGATTTAGTTCTTTATATACTAAGCCGCTAGTATTAAACAATTTTTTAGTGGTAAATCAAAAGTCTCAATTATCTTTTTAAAAAGTATCAACTGTTGGTGTAGCTTCTTTTACATTAAAGTATGTAGCTTCGATGTTGTGAGTAGTTAATAATTTTTAGCTTTTTTTACATGTTGAGCATGTAGGGTATTCATAAATATAAAGCACAATACAAGCCTCCTTTCAAGTTTTTTTAGTAATTTTAAATTATAAGTCTTTGTTATTATAATACTATTAAATATTTATGTAAAGAAATCTGTTTAAGATGAATTTTTAAATGTTTTTCCTCGGTTTAAAAAGCATCTGTCAAGAGGATTAACAGGCTATTATGATATAATATAATAAAGACACAAAGGAGTAAGAGGTATGAGAAAGATAATAGTTAGTGATTTAGTAAAAAGAATATGGAGCATCTGATAATAAAGTCATGGCTAATGACAGACTCAGTTTTGAAATAGAAGAAGGTGAGTTTGTCGTTATCCTTGGTCCCTAGCGGAGCAGGGAAGAGTACCTTATTAAACATACTAGGTGGAATGGACAGTGCTACTTCTGGAAGTGTGAATGTCTTTGGTAAAGAAATAGTTGGACTTGATGAAAAAGATTTGACTGAATACCGTCGACAAGATATTGGCTTTGTGTTTCAATTTTATAATTTAATACCTAATCTTAGTGTTTTTAGAAAAATGTAGAATTAGCTAATCAAATAGTAAAAATCTAAAAGATGCATTAGAGATTTTTAAAATTAGTTGGTTTAGAAAAACAGGGTTAATAATTTTCCAAGCCAAATTTCTGGAGGAGAGCAACAACGTGTAGCGATAGCGCGTGCGATTGCTAAAAATCCTAAAAATATTACTTTGTGATGAGCCTACTGGAGCTTTTGGATTATAAAACAGGGAAGAATATTTTAAAAAAATTTTTAAAAGAATATTGTAAAAAACGAGAAAAACCGTTATAGTAATTACTCATAATAGTTCAATAGCGCAAACAGCGGATAAAGTAATAGAAATTTATGATGCAAAAAGTAAAGAGTGTTTTTGTTAATCAAATACCGAAAAATATAGATGAAATTGAGTGGTAGAAGTTATGAAAGCATTAAATAAAGATATAATACGAGAAATTTCAAAAAACAAAATCTAAATTTGTGTCAATTATGATTATAATGTTTTTAGGTGTTTTTGTTTTTATAGGGCTTAAAGAAACAACACCAGCGATGGTAAATACCTATAATAAGACATTAGAACAACATAATATATATGATTTAAGGGTAACTAATAACTTTGGAATCAATGATGGTGACATTGATGAAATAAGAAAAATTAGAAAATATAGATAAAACTAGAAATATATATAACATTATAAGCTAGAAAAATAGTACTAATAGTATTGATATAGAGACTCTACCAAAAGAATTAGCTACACCGAAGTTAATTAAGGGAAAAATTACCTACAAATAACAATGAAATAGCCGTAGTAGATTCATTGGAAAAAAATTTATAAAATTGGCGATACGGTAAATTTAGTAGATGATAAAAAGTGAAGAAAAATTAAGAAGTTATTCATATAAAGTTGTAGGGTATGTCCATGGTGCAGATCATACTGAAGTATCAAGTAATAATCCTACAAATAATAGTTATTTTGGCTATATAAATAGAGAAAAATTTTCAATTTGATAATGTAACAGGAGTTAATATAAAGCTAAAAGGTATATCATATAAATATAGCGATAAAAAAATATATAGAAGAAGTTAATAAGAGTCGCGATCAACTTATAGATATATTAAAGGAAAGAAAAACTAGTTGATGAAAAAAATTATAAGTCTAACACATCTCAAAAATTAAAGAGAGCGAAGAAAGATTAGCTTCTATAGAAAAAGAATTAGCTTCTAATTCGGAGAGATTAGAACTGTTAAAAAAACGTTGATATCCAAAGATATGCTGAACAAAGTTCAAAAATTGAATGAAACGAAAAAAACAATTACAAGATAATAAAAAAATTGGAAGTTTCTAAAAGGGCATTTTGAGGAAACTAATTATCCTAGGTTTAATGTTGAAAAATATTAGAGGATTGGTTCATTATGCACAGTTTATTGATTCAGCAGGAAGTTTATCATTCTTGGCGAATGTCTTTTTCAATATTTTTATTTTCAGTATCTGTTTTAGTATCATTGACAACCCTAACTAGAATGGTAGATGAAAAATAGAACCAGTATAGGAACATTGAAAGCATTAGGATATTCTAATAGAGATATTTTTTTAAAAATATTATATTTACGGCGGAGTGTCAACTGTAATAGGAACAATTCTAGGGATTATTGCAGGGTATTTAGTTATTGTTCCAATAATATATAATTCATATTCGAGATTTTTTTACACTGAAAAGAACCGTATATAGTTTATAATTTACACATCATAGCCTTAGCATTTTTAATATCTATTTTGTGTATATTATTGGCGGTTTTTATCCCACTTCGGAAAAAAATCTTAAAGAAAGAAGTGCTTATTTATTACGTCCTAAAGCGCCTAGTAGTGGAAGTAGAATATTTTTTTAGAAAATGTAAGTTTTATTTGGAAGAGGTTATCATTTTTAAGGAAAGTAACCTTTAGAAATATTTTTCGTTATAAAGTTCGTATGTTTATGACTATATTTGGAGTTATGGGAGTGTCTGACATTGATGTTTATTGGATTTGCTATTCGTTTTGGTGTTATAGATATTTCTAATGAACAATTTAAAATAATTAATAAAATTGATGTTTTAGCGACGTATAACCCTTATGCAGAAAAAAAGAAGATATCGATAAGATTTCTAAAGAAATAGGAAGCAATTCTAATGTAGAAAAACTTTACGAAGGTCAATGTTCAAAAAAAGCTACAGTAGAAAAATAATGAGGTATTAGATACAGCTCAATTAGTAACCTTAGATAGAAATAATTATAAAGATTATATAACGTTAATGGATAATAGAAGTAATATAGAATTACCTAAAAGATTCCATTGTAATAAATGAAAAAAATTAGCCTATTTATATAATTTATCAGTAGGTGATAATTTCAAAGTTATTATAAATGAAAAAGAATATACATTAAAGATAGGAGCTATTAATAAAAAAATTATTTTGGGAATATCTTATATATGGATAGAGAATACTTTTTCTAAAGTATTTGATAAAAACATACTCTGACAATAGTTTTATAATAAAAATGAATAATTCGGATGAAGTAGAAAAAAATGGCGAGTAAACTTCAAGATAATCCCTATGTAGCGAATGTGAGTGATAATTCAAAAAATCCAAGAAAATCTTGATAATTTTATTAGTGGATTAGATATAATAGTTGTTGTTATGGTCTTATGTTCATTAGCCCTTGCGCTTGTGGTGCTTTTATAATTTAATAAATGTTAATGTTTCAGAACGTCAAAGAGAATTATCAACAATTAAAGTTCTTGGTTTTTATCCGCGTGAAGTAACAATTTACGTATTTAGGGAGATATTTTTATTTGAGCATAATAGGTATTGTTATTGGTAATTATATAGCGTACAGACTATACTTGAAAAATAATATTAGAATTAGCAAGTAGAACTATGATGTTTAGTAGTAGGGTGCCTATTGCAGTATATACATTATCAACTGGAGTAACATTAGTAATAATAATATTTGTTATGGCTATAATGCATAGAAGATTAAAAAAAGTAAATATGGTAGAATCGCTAAAAGCGATAGAATAGAGGTATATAGTATGGAAATAAGAATTACAGAAAAAAAGCACAGCAATTTTTAAAAAGCACAAAATAAAAAAACAAATAATTTGTATCTATTACGAGCAATTTTGCTGAGGGTGGTAGAGTAAATAGAACTGTTGAGGTTTCAACAATAGAAAACTTTATTAGAGATACTTATATGAAATATGAGGGTTGATGATTTTGAGGTATACATAGATCCTAGGGTTGAATTTTTGAAAGAGACGAGATAATTATCGATTTAGAGAATTTCTTCTTTTTAAAAACGACTAACACAAAAAAAGGATTATCTATATAAATTAAGAACAAAAGAATTCGAAGAAATAATTATGATTTCTTCGAATTCTTTTTTGAATTTATTAGTTTTTCAGAAGCTTTAAGTTCTTCTTCTTTTTATGCTTATCATTATAAACCCTTTGCATAATACCGATAACGATAGATAATGCAAATAAGCACATTAGTCCGATAAACAAGTTACGGGCACCACCAGATAATGTTCCGCCTACATAAGAGTAAACGATTGTTGCTGGAAGTTGACCGATCCCTGTTGCAATAAAGAATCTCCAGAATCCCATGTTAGTAAGACCTGCAGCATAACTTACAAAGTCGAATGATACGAATGGTAATAGACGACATATAAGGATAGCTTTATCACCATAACGTTCGAAGAATACGTCTATACTTGCCATAGCTCCTTTACTTGTTAATCTTTCAACAACGTCACGACCAAGTCCTCTCGCAATGTAGAAACATACAGCAGCTCCAACCATAGCTGATGACCAAGAAAGAATAGCTCCAATAACCCAGCCGAAGATTGCAGCATTAGATAAAGTAATTAAGAATGCTGGAATAGGTGCGGCAACAGATTGTAAAACCATAAGGATACTAGAAACAACAGCAGCCCAAGCTCCCCAACCTCGTAAATATTCAATAACTGCATTAGTATCAAATTGTGATAAAGTAGCGAATGCTGTATTAATACCTTGTTTGAAACTTGGAACAGTAAAGTAAACTAAGAAGAAAATAGCGAAAGCAGCAATAGTGATATAACGAGCTGTTTTGCGTTGAGCTTTTTCTTTTTTCAGTTCTTCTGGGTTTACTTCACGAAGGTCACTAAGTTTAACTTCTTTTTCTTTTAAAGCTTTTCTTTCTTCTTTAGTGTAAACTTTTTGGTATTTAGGAAGAGTCATAATAATGTAAATATTGATTAAGTTGACAATTGCTAAACCAATTAAGAAAGGAACTTTTATCTGACTTAAGCTACCAGCGTGTAGTACTTCACGCGCTATATAAAAGTAAGGTGGTAGTTTTCCCAGTAATAAGAGCAGCCCCAATAATAATACCTTCTATAATAAAGAATGTATATTTGTGATTAATACGTTTGAAATATAATCCGGTCATAATTCCATAAACTGTCCAAACAAATATAACAAGAGTTTGGTCGGCTAACATTTCAAATTGAACAAAGAAGAACAATAGAAATGCGAAGAAGTATCCAATTGCGATACCAACACTTGTAAAATAAAAATAATAATCTTAAACGTTTCATTAAATCTCTCCTAAGCTTTTATTTATACAATAGCCAGAGTATTGATTCAACTCTGACTATTGTTTAACATCTATTTTTTTATACTGTAAATAGTTGCGATATATGTTCCATCTTCCGGAAGAACACTATCAATACCTGTAAATTTAACTTCTTTTCTAGTTTCTACAGCTCCATAAGTATAAGCGTCGTTAGAGATAATACCTACTGGGCAACTATCTAAACAAGATAAGCAACCAGTATTTTTTTCTTTAGCCATAGCTAAGTTTCCACCGAAACGGAAATTGATTTGTTTACCGTTACTATCTTTTACTACTTCATTTATATCATAGTTTCTTCCAGCGCCTTTCCAAGTTACTTCAACTTTTATTGGAGTACCTTCAACGTGTGTAGTAGTAGCATTATTCATAGTCATATTTTCCCCTGGTTTAGCACCGATTTCGATAAGAGCATTGTAGAAATCTTCTGGTTTAACATATGCAGTGAAGACAGATTTAGCACCGTTTGTTCCGCTTTGTTCTACAGAGTTGTGACGAGTTGGTTCGTTAAAATACTTACCATTAACTTTTTGTAAGAACTGTAATAGTTCCAGCTTCTTTGTCAACCTTTAATGGTTTATCTAATGATACACCTGCTACATAGTCAGCAGGTTCATTAGAAGAAGATTTGCTACCACATCCTGCTGCTGTAAAAACTAATCCTGCAGCTATAAGAACTGATAATAATTTTTTTAAGTTTCATAATAAAAAAACTCCTCCAAAAAAATAATAATTTTTATATTTGTATTATAACATTTTAATAAGTTTGTAACAATAAAATATGGGGAAAATAACAAGCTTATAGCATACTAAGTTAGAATAAAGAGAAAAACCAACAATAAATATTTTCTTATAACTATGTGCAGGAAAAGTGATGTATTTATTAAGTTTATTAAAAAAAGATATTAAGTAGAACTTAAATAAAATTATATAAAAATTATATTTAGAAATATAAAAAAATAAAATTGACTTTCTAGAAATTAACTGAGAATAAATATCAATTAAAAATAAAACTAAAATGTGAGGAAAAAGTGTTGTGAATATTAGCGTTTTAAAGTGTATTATGATATAATATTTCAGTTATGGTGAAAAATGAAAAAAATAAAGAAAGGAGATAGAGTGTGTTAATTCAGCTAAACAATGTAACAAAAGAACTTCGTAGTTAATGAAGTTTTTCTAATGTGAAAATGGAAATTAATGATAAAGATAGAATAGCTATTGTGGGGGCGTAATGGAGCGGGGAAAAAGTACATTGCTAAAAAAATTATTTCTGGTGAAATTGATTTTGATAATGGAGAAAGAACTGTTTCAAAAGATACAACAATAGGTTATTTATCACAAGAATTCATAGTAAGAGAAGATTTATCTATATATGAAGAAATGATAACTTGTTTTAATGAGATTATAGAACTTGAAAAAGAGTTAGAGAAAAATATCGTATGAACTAACTCCGGAAAATATCGAAAGTAATCCGGGATTATTAGACAAATATGATAGATTGCAAAAATCAGGTTTTTAACACATAAAGATTATCATTATAAAAAGTAAAAATAGAAAGTGTCTTGTATGGTCTAGACTTTTGATAAAGAAGTTTTTGATAAAAAAATAAGTACTTTTTTTTCTGGTGGGGAAAAAACCAGGTTATCAATGGCGAAACTTCTCTTAAGTGAGCCAGATTTATTAATATTAGACGAACCAACTAACCATCTTGATATGGAAAAACGTTGCATGGTTAGAAAATTATTTATCATCTTACAATGGAGCGATAGTTATAGTAAGTCATGATAGATATTTTATTGATAAGGTGGTCAATATTGTTTATAATTTAGAATTTGGTAAGTTGAAGAAGTATGTAGGAATTATTCAAACTTTTTACGCCAATATGAAGAAGACTATGAAAAAGAACTTAAAAGAATATGTTAGTCAGCAAAAAGATATAAAAACGTCTGGAAGAGTTTGTTCAAAAAGAATATAGCTAGAGCTTCTACTAGTAAAATGGCAAAAAGTCGCCAAAAAGTCTTGGATAAGATGGAGATTATCGATAATCCTAGAAAAGATGATAAAGCAGCCAATATAGAATTTAGAATTAAAGAACAGAGCGGACGGGATGTACTAATAGTTAACGATTTACAGGTTGGCTACGAGGAACAAGTGGGTCAAAAATATAATTTTTCAGTCTATAAAGGAGATAGAATAGCTATTGTTGGTAAGAATGGTATAGGAAAAATCTACCTTGATTAAGACTATTGCGAAAAAAACAAAAAAAGAACTTGGTGGAAATATTCAATATGGAAGCAAAGTATCATTAGGTTACTATGATCAAAAAACAAGCAGAATTTGAATCATCAAAGACTATTTTAAATGAGCTTTGGGATGAGTATCCTCTTATGAAAGAAGCGGAGGTAAGAACAGTACTGGGGCGCTTCTTATTTAGAGGTGATGATGTTCTTAAAATAGTAAGAGATTTATCAGGTGGAGAAAAAGCTAGATTGCAACTTGCAAAAACTAATGTTAGAAAAAAATAATTTATTAATACTCGACGAACCGACTAACCACTTAGATATAACTAGTAAGCAAGTATTGGAAGAAGCACTTGAAAAATTATGAAGGAACTATTCTTTTTGTCAGTCATGATAGATACTTCATTAATAAAATAGCTAATAAAGTTTTTGATATTACAGAAGAGGGTTATAGTTTATACTTAGGAAATTACGATTATTACTTGGAAAAAAACGTGAACAAGAAAAAAATTGCTAAGAGATTAAAAAGAAGAAAAAAATTGCTGAAGCAGTTGTTAAAGAAGTAAATGATTATGTTCTGAGTAAAGAAGAAAAAAACGCCGTATAAGGAAGTTAGAGAGAACTCGCGATGAACTCATTGTGCAAATTGACGAATTAGAAAGTAAGATTAAAATAGTTAACGAAGAGTTAATGAAAGAAGAGGTCTATACTGATGCGGTTAAAACGCAGGAATGGAATGGAAAGTTAAAAAAATTAACTTTGGAACTAGAGGAAAAGAATAATTCGTGGCTAGAACTAGAGGAAGAATTAGAAAGTATACAATAAATATGGAAATAAAAAAATAACAACATATGTAGATAATGAAAAAAAGCACTTGAAGAAAAAGTATGTAGGAGAATATATAGTAGCAAATACTTATGAAAAAAATACAATATATTGATAAAAAAATGAGAAAAAAATAAAAAAATTTTTTTATTGACAAAAATGAAAGAAAGTGTTAGTATAGAGAAAGACAATTCAAAAATGTCTATAGAATATAGTCGTAAAAAGTAGTGACTATACAACGGTTTATGGCATTATGAAATTAGATACTCAGCTTGTAAAAATAAATAAACTCGCAAGAAATAATCTAGTTATGCATGAGATTATTTATAATATATTTTTTGATCAAGAAAAAAACAACAAAAATAAATTGAAAATATTAGTGAAAAAAATAGTGGTAATTAAGTAAGGAGGTTACTTTAGTGAAAAAAACAACATAGTAGAATTGCTACAAAATTCCTTAAAAAGCATTGGAAATAGATGGAGTTGATATTTATGTAGAAACACCTAAAAAAATACTGATAATGGTGATTTTTTTCTTCTAATGTTGCAATGCAATTAACAAGGGTATTAAGAAAAAAATCCACGAGTTATTGCCGAGGAAATAATAGCAAATATTCCTGCAGATGATGCGGTAGAGAAGGTAGAGATTGCAGGACCAGGATTTATTAACTTTTTATGTAAAAAAATCAAGTTTAGGAAGTATAATTGAGAAAAATTCTAGCAGATGATTGTAAATATGGAGAAAAAATAATACAGGGCAAGGTAAGAAAGTTCTTTTTAGAGTATGTATCTGCTAATCCAACAGGAACTCTTCATGTAGGGTCATGCTCGAAAATGCCGCATATTCAGATTCATTAGCTAGAATCATGAAAAAAATCAGGATATGATATTTCACGTGAATATTATATAAATGATGCAGGAAACCAAATTAATAACTTAGTAATTTCAGCGATAGTTCGTTACAAACAAGCTTTTAGGATTAGAAGCGGAAATGCCAGAAGATGCATATCATGGAGAAGATATAAAAGTACTAGGACAAAAATTAAAAGATGAATTTTCAGATTCATTACTAGAAAGAGAAGATTTAGAGAGCTTTATTCGTGACTATGCGGTTGCGTATGAAATGGATAATATTAAAAAAAGGATTTAGGTGATTTTGGTCTAGAGTATGATGTTTATTTTAGTGAAAAATCACTATATGAAGATGGCTTAGTAGATAAAGCTATGGCTTCTTTACGTGAACAAGGATTTGTTTATGAAAAGGATGGAGCTCTTTGGTTAGAGACAACAGCACTAGGAACAGGGGATGATAAAGACCGTGTTCTTATTAAAGCTGATGGTACACTTACATACTTAACAAGTGACATTGCTTATCACAAAAATAAACTTGATCGTGGGTTTGATTTATTAATAGATGTACTTGGAGCTGATCATCATGGTTATATCGCTCGTCTTAAAGCGAGTATTGTTGCGATGGGGTATAAGGCTGATCAGTTAGAAGTTCTTATTATGCAAATGGTGCAACTTTTAAATAATGGTGAAGTAGTTAAGATGAGTAAGAGAACAGGTAAGGCTATTACTCTTCGTGACCTAATTGATGAAGTAGGAGCAGATGCGGCTAGATATTTCTTGGTAATGAGAAGTGCAGATAGTCACTTAGACTTTGATTTTGCTGTGGCTAAGGAACAATCAAGTGATAATCCACTATATTATGTTCAATATGCTCATGCGCGTATTTGTTCAATTTTACGCCAAGCAGCAGAACAAGAAAATTATAATTTAGATAAGTGTGATTATGAGTTGTTAACAGATGAATATTCAGTAGAATTACTAAAAACATTGGCCTATTATCCAGAAATAGTGGCGCAAGCGGCAACTAATTATGAGCCGCACAGAATATGCAACTATTTGCAGAATTTAGCGAGTGCATTCCATAAGTTCTACAATAACAATAAAGTTATAACAGAGAATGCAGAACAAACACAAAGTTATTTAGCGTTAATAACAGTTGTAAAAAATAACTTTAAGAAATGCTTTGGAATTAATCGGGGTTTCAGCTCCGGAAAAAAATGTAGATATATTTTTGATGAAGGGAATTATTTTATAGATGGTAAAATTAAATGAATTAAGCACAGAACAAGTAAAAAGCAATGTCATTAGTTGACTTATGCTATGTATATATGGTAGAAGAAAAATATTGAAAAAAATTAAATATTTATGATTTTCTAGATTATATTAAGCCTCTAAGAGGTGTTGATGAAGAAGAATTTTTCATCACAAGCAGCGTATTTTTATACAGATTTAAACTTAGATGGGCGTTTTGTATGTGTAGAAGATGGAAGTTGGAAACTTCGTGACAGTTTATTTGTAGAAGATATTAAAACTTTTGTTGAGCCAAGTGTTCAAAAAAATTTGAAATTGATGATGAAGAGTTAGAAGAATTAGGAGAAGATGAACAAGAAGATGTTCATGATGAAGTTGATGCTCTTGTAGAAGAGGAAGATATGGAAGAAAAATGAAGATGTTTATGATTTTGATAATGATGGAATAGTATCGAAATATAATATCACGAGTGAAGATGAAGAATTTTTAAAATTATAAAAAGCCCTTTAGGGTTTTTTATAATTTTAAAAAGTTAGAAATAGAATTTAAAAGTAATTTTTATAAGAAATAAATTATTATAGACAAACAAGCTGGAGACTTATAAAATTTAAAAAGTGAAATTATTTTGAAATTAAAAAGTCTTTTTAAGTTGCTTATACTTGTAATATAGGTTATAATTACTAAAGTCAATAAAAGATATAGTAATAATTGTAATACAGATTTTAAGTTTTTTTAAGTGAACGATAGTAAGACCCATTTATTTTATTTATTATCTTTGCCAGCAAGAATACGATTGATTATTGATAATAAATTAAAAATAAAAGGAGATTGTAACTTATGAAACAAGGTACAGTAAAAATGGTTTAACGAAGAAAAAGGATTTGGATTTATCGCAGTAGAAGGTGAAAAAAAGATGTATTTGTTCACTTCTCTAGTATTCAAAAAGATGGTTTTAAAACTTTAAAAAGAAGGCGATAAAGTAGAATTTGAAGTTGAAGATGGTGCACGTGGACCACAAGCAGCTAACGTAGTTGTGCTTTAATTTTTAGTAGTTATATAATGAGAAACCCTATTAATTAAATAGGGTTTCTTTTTATAATTTAAAAAAAGATGTTAAATAGAAATAAAATTGCTAAGTATCTTCATTAGATAGGATTAATATAAGATAAATAGTAAAAATATATGTAGAAAGATTATTTTTTTATTGATTAAGATATTTTTAAAACAGATTGATTTTTAAAAATAGAGATAGTATATAATGAAAGCGTAAACATAATAAAAAATTTAAGGAGGATAATAGTATGGAAAAAACGGGGAAAATGAAACATCCTAAGGGACTTCATCTGGTAAATATCACTACTGTTATGCAAAAATTTATATGCTTATGGAATTATAGGATTCCTAATTTTGTTCTTCACAACAGGAACAGCAGAAGGTGGATTAGGTCTTGAAAAAGGATTTGCCGTGACCCTATATGGATATTATGGTGCGGCAGGGTATATGATGGCCCTTCTTGGAGGATGGCTAGCAGATAAATATCTAGGTCTTCAAAAATCTATTATATTAGGAACATTATTCAGCTGCTTTGGTTACATAGCTTTATATTTCTCAACCGGTGCATTATGGACAGTTATTGCCAGCTTAGCATTATTACTTGTTGCAGCGGGGATTGGTAAAGGAAACATTAGTGCTATGGTTGGTGCGCTTTATGAACGTGACCAAGTAACCATGAAGGATGCAGCATATAGTATTTATTATATGGCAATTAATATTGGTAGCTTATTTGGTCCAATTATTTTTGGTTTAGTTACAGATAGTTGGTTTGCAAAAGTAGCTAATGATGGGAAAATCATTTCTTATGGATATCGTGTTGGGTTCTTAGTAGCAGCGGCTATTGCATTCTTACAATTCGTAGTATTTGCATTTTTCGCACCTACTTGGATAAAAGATAAAGGTAAATATCCAACAGCAAGTAAAACGGCTAAAAAATCTGTTAACCATCCGCTAACTCAAATTGATAAAGATAGAATGAAAGCTATGGCTGTTATGTTTGTATTCTCTACTTTATTCTGGTCAGCTTGGTTCCAAACGCAAACATCATTTGCTATTCTTACTCAAAAAGCAGTAGATAGAACAATTTTCGGATGGACAATTCCAACTCCGTGGTTAGTATCATTCAACGGATTGCTGTGTGTTATATTAGCTCCAACATTTGGTGCTCTATGGGTAAAACTTAGTAAAACAAAACGTGGTGACTGGGATACAGGTACTAAAATGGGACTAGGAATGATTATTTCTGGTTTGGCTTTTGTAGTTATGATTTTTGGGTTAAAACACAATAAATGGTAATGTTGAAAGTGGACTAAAAATTAATATACTTTTATATTTTACTTACTTATGTATTATTAACAGTAGGGGAATTATTCCTATCTCCAATCGGAATGGCGATGTTTAATAAACTTGCTCCAGCTAAATACGCATCATTAGCAATGGGTATTTGGTACCTAACATTCTCATTAGCAAATATTATTTCAGGATATCTTGCAAAACTAACAGTTAGATTAAATTACACACAAGTATTCACATACATCGGTGGAGTTGTAATAGTTTTTAGGAGTGATATTAATCTTGCTTAAAGGTTACTTGAATAAATTCATGCATATAGATAAATTAGAAGAAGAAGCTAAAAGCTATTGCGGAAGCTGAAGGAGAATAATAAAGTATTAGTATCTTATAAAAAAATATGAGAGTTAATCTTTAGTTGTTATTCTAATATATATATATAGAAAAAAATTTGAGGGTGAGCTGTATGTTGATATAGCTCACTCTATTTGAGTAAAAATAATTTTATACCTTATAATATAAGTTATTAATGATAAAGGAGAATGTTAAAATGGAAATTAAAAAAATAAATACAGAAAAAAAGCGCCTAAGCTATAGGACCATATGTTCAAGCTAATAAAGTGGGAGAACTTATTTTTTTGTTCTGGACAACTAGGAATTAACCCTGAAACTGGAAAAATTGGTAGAGGGTGGGGTTTTAGAAGAAGCTAAACAAGTATTTAAAAAAATATTCAAGCGGTATTGGAAGAAGCAGGAAGTTCGATGAATCATGTTGTAAAAACATTAGTCTTATTAAAAGATATTTCTGACTTTGTTGAAGTTAATAAAATATACGCTGAGCAATTTAATGATGTATTGCCAGCTAGATCAGCTTTTCAGGTTGCAGCTTTACCATTAAACGGTAATATAGAAATAGAAGTAATTGCTGTAGAAAAATAAAAAATAATGGTTAGCAATTTGCTAACCATTATTTTTTGCGTTGTACCTCGCAATAGCTTCGTCTATTTGTTCATTAGTGAAGTTTGCTATGTCACCTTTTAATTCGTTTTTCTATAATATTTCGACTTGTACTGCCCTCTTGAGTAAATCTAACAGTATTGTATGTTTCTGGCACTTGTTGACCTACAATACGTGGATGAATTTGAGTATTAGGTTTTGAAGAGGTTTTTTTAGTACTAGAATCATCTTTATTTTTTGTGTTCGTATTTTTCTTTTTGCCTTCGCGAGTATGTGCAGCTTTATTTTTGTTATTTAAGTCAAGTAAAGTATCACGAATATTACTATAATCAAAATGATATTTGTTGACAATTTTTTTCTATTTGTTCATCTAAATTATTTGCTGTTTCATCTAATTCTTCAATTTCATTTTTAGCTTTATTATAGTTTTCTATATTAGTGTTAAAAATATGAAATGGCTTTGTCAAAAAAACTTTATTGGTATCTAATTTTTTTGCTTCCTCAAGTAAGTCTTTGGCAAAAATCTATATCAGTATTTTTTTAAGTTGATCATCAATGTTTTTTTCAAATCGCTTGCAATTTCTACTTCTTGATTGATATATTTTAAAGTTTCTTTTTGCTTTTTTTCTGTAGTAAGAGATTCTAATCCTTTAAGACCAGCCGTAAAATCATGATTATCATTTATTAATGCCAAATACTTGAGTGTTCCTCTTTAATATTTTTTTACTACCATAATTGATGTAGAAATACGTTCCTCCTACTAGTAAAAAAATATTGATAAAATTGGTATTAAAATAGAAATAAATTTTTTTCAATAATATTGAGGCTCCTTTCTTCTATCTATGTATTCCTTATTTTTATACTGTTTAATAATAAAAAAATCAAGATAGAGGGTTTTCATTTTTAAAAATTTAAAAAGTAATAGTATACAAAATATCTAGTAATATCTTGACAATATAGTAAGTTTGGTATAATATATTTAAATAAACTGTGACAATTATAAAGTAAAAAGATATTATTTCATGTTTTTTTATTTATAGAGAGTTTAATCCTTTGGCTGAAAGATTAAATATAAATGATTGAGATAAAGAAACACTTTTTGCAAAAACTTAAAAAGATTTTTAATGAGATATCAGTATTCTGATATAAATTAGGGTGGCACCACGAAATTAGCAATCGTCCCATGTAGTCAAATGACTATGAGGGGCGATTTTTTTATATTAGAGTACATTAATAGAACAAGTAATTAAGTAATGAGAGGAGCTTTTAATATGGTAATATCAATGCCTAGAGGAACTCAAGATATTTTTGCCTGAGGAAAGTAGAAAATGGCAATATATTGAAGAAAAAAATTAAGAAAAAAATAAGTAGTGATTTTTTTGTTATGAAGAAATAAGAACACCTATGTTTGAGTCTACTGAGCTTTTTTTAGTAGAGGTGTAGGGGATACGACAGATATAGTCCAAAAAAGAAATGTATACTTTTATGGATAAAAGCGATCGTTCTTTAACTTTGAGACCAGAAGGAACTGCAGGGACAGTTCGCTCTTATATAGAAAAATAAACTTTTTGCACAAACAATTCAACCGCAGAAGTTATACTATGTAGGACCGATGTTTAGATATGAAAGAAAACAAAAAGGGCGCTACCGTCAATTCGTTCAATATGGAGTTGAAGTTATAGGGGATGAAAGCCCAAAAAAATTGACGCAGAGGTTATTAGTTTAGCTTATAACATATATAAAAATGTTTGGAATTGAAAAATATTAAAGTGAGTATTAATTCGCTTGGAAATCCAGAAGAGCGTAGAGCATATAATGAAGCATTGATTAAACATTTTGAGCCTAGAATCCATGAGTTCGATGAAGATTGTAACAATCGTCTTTATAAAAATCCAATGAGAATATTGGATTGTAAGGTGGACGCTAAGCATGAACTTATAAAAAAACAGCACCAAGATTATTAGAGTATTTAGGAGAAGAATCAAAAGCATATTTTGCAGAAGTACTTAGACATTTAGATGCGCTAGGTGTCAAGTACGAAATAGATCATAATTTAGTTCGTGGTCTGGATTACTATACTCATACAGCATTTGAGATTATGATAGATAACCCAGAAGTAGAATTAAAAACTCTTTGTGGTGGTGGTCGATATAATGGTTTAGTAAAAATTACTAGAAGGACCGGAAGATAAAAAAAGGTATCGGGTTTGCTTTTAAGTATAGAAAGATTATTGCTTGCGTTAGAGAGTGAGAACATCACACTTCCTATCGATGATACAATTGATTTATTTGTTGTGTCAATGGGAGAAAAAGCTGGAGACGTAGCGGTAAAACTTACGAATGATTTGCGTTTAGCAGGATACAAAAGCTCAAAAATGATTATTTCGATAAGAAAATGAAAGCACAGATGAAGATTGCTGATCGTTATAAAGCGAAACTTTCTATAATAATAGGTGAAAGTGAATTAGAAAAATGGTGAATATGTTGTAAAAAGATATGGAGTCATTTAATCAAGAAACTGTGAAAAAGAGAAAAATATTATAAAAATATTTAGAAGAAAAAGTTGAGAGGAGAAAAAGTAATGAGTGCATACGGAAGAACAGAATATGCAGGGCGCATTGATGAAAAAAATATGTTGGGAAGAAAGTAGTAGTAAAAAGGTTGGGTAAGTAAAAAGACGTGACCTGGGTAATTTAATTTTTATAGATGTAAGAGATAGAATGGGTGTAGTACAATGTGTCTTTTCTGGTGAAAAAAATAATGAATTACATGAACTGGCTTCTACACTAAGAAATGAATTTGTTATTTCTATAGAAGGAGAAGTTGTATTAAGAAATGAAAACACAGTAAATGATAAAATTGCAACTGGTAAAGTAGAAATTATTGCTGATAAATTAGAGATATTATCAAAAAGCAAAAAAACTCTACCATTCGTATTAGATGATGCTTCATTATCTAGTGAAGAGTTACGCCTAAAAATATCGTTACTTAGATTTAAGAAGAACGGAACTTGCTGAAGTATTACACTTACGTTCAAAAAATTACTAAAGCAACAAGAGACTATTTAGATAACAATATGTTTGTTGATGTAGAAACACCTATTTTAACAAAATCTACTCCAGAAGGAGCGCGTGATTATCTTGTTCCAAGTAGGGTTCATCCAGGAGAATTTTATGCTTTACCACAATCGCCGCAATTATTTAAACAATTATTAATGGTAGCAGGATTTGACAGATACTATCAAGTTGCTCGTTGTTTCCGTGATGAAGATTTGCGTGCTGATAGACAACCAGACTTTACTCAAATTGATATGGAAATGAGTTTTATGTCGCAAGAAGAAATTCTTACTATGATTGAAGGTCTTATTGCGCATGTTATGAAAGAAGTAAAAGGAATTGATGTCGTAACACCATTCCCAAGATTAGACTACGAAGAAGCTATGGAAAGATTCGGTAGTGACAAACCAGATACTCGTTTTGGAATGGAGTTAAAAGATGTTAGTGATTTAGTTAAAAGCTTAGATTTCAAAGTATTCTCTAATGCAGTAGAACAAGGTGGAGCTGTTAAATGTATCGTTGCTAAAGGATGTGCTGAACAGTATTCAAGAAAAGATATAGATGCATTAGGAAAATATGTAGCTAATTACGGAGCTAAAGGATTGGCTTGGGTAAAAGTAACAGAAGAAGGATTGAAATGGGAGCGGTTGCAAAATTCTTTACAGACGAAGTCGCTCAAGAATTAGTTGCACGTGTTGATGCTGAGGTAGGAGATATTATTTTATTTGCAGCAGATAGCAAAAAAGTATGTTACGCATCTTTAGGGGCATTACGTCAAAAACTTGCAGCAGATTTAGATTTAATTGATAAAGATAAATATAATTACCTATGGGTTGTGAATTGGCCTTTATTAGAATATGATGAAGAACGTGGAAAAATACAGTGCGGCTCATCATCCATTTACAATGCCGAAAATCAGAAGATGTGGAATTATTAGAAACTGCTCCAGAAAAAGCTATGCCCAAGCATATGATATAGTCTTAAATGGCTATGAACTTGGGGGAGGAAGTATCCGTATTTACGATAAAGACGTTCAATCATCAATGTTTAAAGCGTTAGGATTTAGTGAAGAAGAAGCGAAATCTCAATTTGGTTTCTTATTAGATGCCTTTGAATATGGAGTTCCACCACATGGAGGGTGTGCATTAGGGTTAGATAGATTTGTAATGTTACTTGCAGGTCGTGATAATTTACGAGATACTATTGCGTTCCCTAAAACAGCAGCAGCTGCAGATCCAATGACTCAAGCTCCATCACCAGTAGACTTAGAACAATTATTAGAACTTAATATTGCGTTATTAAGAAAATAATGATAAAAAGTTTATAGAAAGAAGTAGGTAGGATAGAAGAATATTTTACCTGCTTTTTTTCTTTTCTATTTTTGGGAAATAATTGAAAAAAACTTTCAAAAAAATCAGTGTTTAAAAAGTCGAACAATCGTTAATTTTTAATTAAGTAAATGTTAAGAAAAAAAGAAGAAACCACCTTGACAAAGGGAAAAGTA
>BNJV01002390.1_pt1 | contig 59430 bp, 112 predicted proteins | sample 8540591 | NCBI WGS metagenome assembly BNJV01 (sample SAMD00202457, study PRJDB9452) | human saliva metagenome | host: Homo sapiens | reverse complement strand
AGTTACGTATTGCTAATTACCTGGGTTATCGTCAAAGCTAAGAGGACTAAAAATAGCCTTAACTTTGTAGTGCTACCCGTCTATATCTTTTGTTATCAAATTTTTCGGCGGGGATGGCACCCAGCGTAGGCCGTTTTGCGGTGTGACGGACCGCAGGCAGCCGCGAAGAGGGTCCATGCTGGGTGGAATATCCGCGCGTTATCCACAGCCAGGGCGGGTGGGGAAAAACCCATGGTTATCCACAGGGTGTGGGAAAAGCTGTGGATAAATCTATGGCAAAAATTCACACCCATTTAGCTGCGCTTATTTTTAATATCGGGGAAATTATAGCGGTAAACGGCAAAGTTATCCACAGGGAGCAGAATTACAGTTGTGATAATTCGGGACGCTAGTGTCAAAAATTGCTACTTTGTGTGTGGCGGCAATTTGGCTGCGGAGCGGCGGTGGTGCCGGTGTGGCGTTGATGCGACGGGGGTGGTCGGTGGGGTGATGGATTGTTACCTATTAGTGACCTTTCGGTGGATATAAGCACTACCTACTACTAAAAAGATCCCTAATTACAGATTTGTAATTACTGGGTATATCGGGGGTATTTATGGGGCGATTTGGCCTGAGCTGGAAAATTCACGTAGTCTGTACAGGTCCTGTCAGCATCGGAACCGATGAAATATCGAGATACCGATCGTGTCTGGAGTAAGGGAAATTATTGTGCGGACTTTGCCGCATTTATGTGCTTGAGCTGGGTTTTAGCAATAAGATTCGAAAGCTACAATGGATATGCCTGCTCCGTATCATCATTCAGCTTGAGGCGTTTGATACGTCTTGCAACATATATAGGAGTAACTACCGTGACCAAGGGTAAGCGGACGTTCCAGCCGAATAATCGGCGGCGCGCACGTAAGCATGGCTTCCGCATTCGGATGCGCACTCGTGCCGGCCGCGCAATGTCGCCGCACGTCGAAGCAAGGGTCAGGGCAAAGCTGACCGCATAGTCGGCTTGTCACCCTTGAAATAACGGTGCTCCCGTCTCAGCACTAAAATCACTTCCTCCGAAGAGTTTCGAAAAACCATTCGGAGTGGTAAGCTGCAGGCAGGGCACCGTTGTGCTTCATGTATTATTCTCCGAGATGTGCTGACCCCTAAGCCCCGCTGTGGTTTGAGTGGTATCCAGCCGTTGGCAATGCGGTAACCCGGCATGCGGTGAGCCGGAAACTCCGCGCCATCATCCGCCCGCTTTTCGACGACTTACCGCCCGGCACGCTCATTGTCATTCGCGCCCTGCCAGCAGCGGCACACGCAAATTCGGAGGAGTTGAGCCACGATGTGCAGCGAGCACTCGCAAAAATCCGGGAGCGTTAACATCAGCCCGCCGCCCGACCACCATTGCTGCGGGACATTTTTACCAACACTATCTTTCCGGCCTCAAAGGCGGGCCTCCCTGCCGGTTCGAACCAACCTGTAGTTCGTATGCCATTACCGCAGTGCGGGTCCATGGCGCCCTCAAAGGGCATAGTGTTAGCCTTGGTGCGACTATCAGCGTGCAGGGCCCTGGCATCCGGGTGGTTTTCGACCCAGTGCCGCAAACAACCCTTTACCAATTCGAGGAGTAACGACCCTGTGCTTAACTTCGTTTATTGGCCAATCTCGGTCATACTCTGGTTATGGCACAAAGCCTTAAGTTTTGTGCTCAACCCAGACTCCGGTCTGACCTGGGTGCTAGCCATTGTGTTGCTCACCTTCACCGTGCGCATCCTCCTGGTTCGCCCCACAATCAACCAAATGCGCTCCATGCGGAAAATGCAGGAAATCCAGCCCCAAAATGCAGGAAAATCCGCAATAAATACAAGAACGACCAGCAGAAAATGATGCAGGAAACCCAGAAACTGCAAAAAGAAATGGGTTTCAATCCGCTCGCCGGCTGCCTGCCGATCCTGGTGCAAATGCCCGTCTTCCTCGGGCTTTACCACGTGCTGCGCTCGTTCAACCGCACCGGCACCGGTGCCGCCAGTTAGGGCTCACCCCGGAACAAAAACCGGATGACCCCAACTATTTCTTCTCCGCGGAAGACGTGCAATCCTTCCTGGACGCCCGCCTGTTTAGGGTGCCGCTCGGCCTATATCTCCATGCCGGAGTCCATGTATCAGGCCTTCCCGGGGATTTCACCAAAACCAATATCATCATGCTGGCGGCCCCCTGGTGGTCATTATCGTGGTGGCCATCCACATGAACGCCCGCCTGTCCGTGGACCGGCAGAAAGCCCGCATCGCCTCTGGGAAACAAAAACCCGCGGCCAATGACCAAATGCAAAATGCAGGCCGACATGATGAACAAGATGATGCTGTGGTTCCTGCCCGGCACCATCCTGCTCACCTGCACCTTCTGGCATATTGGGCTGCTGTTCTACATGGTGTCCAATAACGTGTGACCTTCTTCCAGCAACGCTGGGTGTTCAAACTGATGGATACTGAGGAAGAAGCCGAACTCCAGGCCAAGAAAGACGCCAAACGAGCATCCGCCTCAAGGTTGGGCAGAAACCCACCGACCAAAACAAAAAGAAGAAGCGGAAACGCTAACTTTAGAGGAAGCCGTCGCAAAGCCTCATATGCGGCGGCTTCACTCATCCCGAGAGACCCCATGACGCATGCAGCTCGCATCTTCGGTGACAACCTGGCGCGAGCCGAACGCTACCACGACCTGCTGGCTACCACCGGCACCACCCGCGGCTTTATCGGCCCCGCGAAACCCCCAAACCGTGGGACCGCCACATCCTCAACTGTGCCGTCCTCGGCGAGGGCCATCGCAACCGGCCCTCACCGTCGCCGACATTGGCTCCGGCGCCGGCCTGCCCGGCATCCCCCTCGCCATCGCCCGCCCCGACCTCACCATCTACCTGGTGGAGCCCCTCCTGAAACGCTCAACGTTCCTCACCGAGGGTCGTCCACGAACTGGGCCTGGAAAACGTGACAGTCATCCGCAGGCCGCGCCGAAGAACGCGAGGTCAAAGCCACCCTCGGGCTTGTCGACGTCGTAACCTCCCGGGCCGTGGCCCCTGGGGAAACTCGCCGGTTGGTCACTCCCCTCGTCAAACCCGGCGGCCACATGCTCGCCATGAAAGGCGCCTCCGTGTACGACGAACTTGCCCGGGACCGGGTTGAAATCCGCAAAGCCGGCGGCGGCACGGCCACAATATTCACCGTAGGAAACGACCTGCCGGAACCCGCCACCGTGATCGACATCCCAAAGAAACGGTGATGTTAGAATTGATACTTAATACAAACACAACAAGCAGGTAGTTAGGTGGTCATGGAAGAACAAGACTGGGATGACACCCCCATCGCTGCGGAAGCCCAGCGTGCAGCCCAAATATTGACGCCGCACGCACTGAAACTCCCCGGCCCGGAACGCCCCCGGCGCCTGGCCATCTCCAACCAAAAAGGCGGGGTCGGCAAAACCACCACCACCGTCAACCTGGCTGCAGGCTTGGCCCGCAACGGGCTGAAAATCCTGGTGGTTGACCTCGACCCTCAGGGGCAACGCCTCCACAGCATTGGGGGTGGAACACCGGGAAGGAACCGTCTCCAGTTACGAACTCCTCCTCGGCGCCTGCACCCCCGAACAGGTGATCCAACGGTCCACCGCCAATGGCAATCTGTTCTTGTATCCCAGCCACCATCGACCTGGCGCCGTTGAAATCGAACTGGTGTCAAAGTTCGCCGCGAATACCGACTTCGGGACGCGCTCAGCCCCGAATTCATCAAAGAAGCCGGCTTCGACTATGTTTTTCGTCGACCGCCCGCCCTCCCTGGGGCTCCTGACCACCAACGCCCCTCAATGCGGTCGAGGAAGTCCTCATCCCCATCCAGTGCGAATACTATGCGCTCGAAGGCGTGAACCAGCTGCTCAAATACATAACAATGGTGCAGCACCAGCTAACCCCTCAACTGCACATCTCCGCCATCCTGCTCACCATGTTTGACGGCGGACCAAACTGGCGGAAGAAGTCTCCGCCGATGTGCGCAACACCTTCGAGGGCACTAGTGCTTCGCAACCGAATACCCCTGATCCGTGAAGGTGTCCGAAGCCCCGGATTCGGCCAAACCGTGCTGGATTATGACCCCGGGTCCCGCGGGTCCATGGCATATATGGATGCGGCGAAAGAACTCGCCAACCGGGGAGACGTTCGCTTCGTGAAATAGCGAGGCGGGCAACGCTCGTCGAAAAGCTAAAAACCAGAGAAAGGGAAAACCGTGACCGCTCGAAAAGGTGGTTTAGGGCGGGGGCTGGCTGCGCTCATCACCAACCAACCAGACTCCCTGACTGGGTGATAATGCCGCAGACATCGTTATCGGCGGTGCCCGTAAGCCAGAACCCGACGCCGAAGAAACCTCCCACAAGTGCGGCAGCACTGCGGCCGCAACTGGAGGTCGTGCCCGAAACCGAGCTCGCCGCCCACTACCAAGAAATCCCCACCGACCTCATCGACCCCAACCCCAAAAATCCCCGCAAAGTCTTTTGACAACTTCGATCTCGACGAGCTCGTTCACTCCATCAAGGAATTCGGGCTACTCCAACCCATTGTGGTGCGGCGATCCGGCGACCGGTACGAACTGGTCATGGGCGAACGGCGCTGGCGGGCCGCCACCCAGGCTGGGCTCGACACCATTCCCGCTATTGTCCGCAAAACCGACGATGACTCCATGCTCCGCGACGCGCTGCTGGAAAACGTGCACCGCGTCCAACTCAACCCCCTCGAAGAGGCCGCAGCGTACGAACAATTGCTCGAAGAGTTTGGGGTCACCCAAAGCGAACTGGCGGACAAGCTGGGGCGGTCCCGGCCGGTGGTCACTAATATGCTCCGGCTGCTTAAACTGCCGGTTGCCGTGCAGCAAAAAGTCGCCGCCGGAGTTCTTAGTGCCGGCCATGCGCGGGCGCTTCTCGCTATCAACGAGGACCAGGAAGGGCAGGAACGGCTCGCCAACCGCATTGTGTCCGAAGGGCTTTCCGTCCGGGCCACCGAGGAGGCCGTGGTGCTGCTTCAGCCATGGGGAAACCGAGCCGGTGCGGAAACGCGCCAAAAGCCCCCATGCCGGAATACCTGACCACCGCTGCGGAATCCCTGGCCGACAACCTGGACACGAAGGTATCCGTGTCTATGGGCAAACACTAAAGGGCGCATCGTGGTGGAGTTCGGCGGCAAAGACGATTTCTGAACGTATCATGGGGCTGCTCAGCGGTGACGAAAGTGCCGGGTCAGCCGCCGACTTGGCGGAAACCGCGGGAATCACCGACGCCGTGCTGCCGCCTGCGGATTCCCCGGATCCTGCGGATGCCCCGGAGTAGCCCTGGCCGATGGATGTGCAGCTACAGGCGCTGACCGCGGAAACTATCCCCCTCGTGCAGCACGAGTGTGCCGGCAGTGTGTTCTGGGAGCTCAGTGCCCAAAACCAGCACACCAAAAATCTCGATAGTATGTTCGAGAAGGAGGCGTGGTTGGCGACCGGCATGCTCGATGGTGTGTGCCGGGGGTTTAATCTGCGCTACGACCGCCCCGACAGCATACCGACCCTGCGCGCCATTGCCACCATCTTGTACTGCTCCCTACGTTCGCGCCGGGTGCCGCGCAGCTTCCGTCCGCCCCCGTTTCTGATGACGCCTGGTTGGTGTCTTCCCTGCACATTAACCCGGTTTATGCTGGTATTGGCCTGGAGGCGGTGTTGTTGGATGCCGTCATCATGGATGCGGTTGCCGCCGATCTTTCCGCCCTGGAGGCTTTCGGCTACTACGCCGATTTTGTGAGGATCCGGACCTGCCCCTGCCGCCCGACCAGTGTGATATTTTGGCCCGCACTCATGATATTGGTTTGTTGGACGTTGAGGTGCTCCAGGCCGCGGGGTTTGTGGTTGCGCAAGACCATCGGGTGCTGCCGAAGCTGCGCCTGATTTGCCGCCGGCCCGCGAGCGCTGACCGTGCAGGCCGCCGAAGAATTGCTGAATAGCATCGTGGTATAGCCCGCCCCTCGCCCCGCTGCACTGTAGCTAAGCGGGGTTTCCGTCCCAAACGGCGCCACAGGATGCCGCTCACCGGAGAAACCCCGTTTAGCATCCGTGCAGCCCAGTCCGTTCCCCTTCCAGCGCACAGTTGTGGGGTATGTTGTGGCAGAAACCCTGTTTAGCATGTGCTGTCCCGCATTTTTAGCTTTACGACGCCTCCCACGGCGGGATCCCGCCCCAGCCCCCGCGGTAGCATATGTTTCTAAGCGGGGTTTCTGGGCTTGGGAGCGAGGCTGTGGGTGCTTTTTATCCCCGAAACCCCGCTCAGCACCTGTGCGGCAGAGGCTCCGAGTGGCGAAACATCTCAAAACCCCGCCTAGCAGATATGCTAGGCGGGTTAGCGTGGGGGACCCAGGAGGATCCCGGATTGTGGGATGGGGTGCAGAGTGCGTCGTAAAGCGAGCTGGGTGCGCTGCCACCAGGGCGGTTGATGGTATAAGTCCACAATCACGTGTCGGTCTAGTGGGGGCTTGTTGGTAAGGAACGCCACCTTGTTCACCAGCTTTGTGGCGATCTCGTCTGGGTGGATGCATGCACGTGGTAGCCCAGGTCGAGGAGGAACTGCTCGCGGGCGATCTGCTTCCTGTAGACCTGGCGCGCCTGCCTGTCGGGGCCGGCGTACTTCTCGCGGCCATCAACCTCAAGGATCAAAGAGTCCGCGATCAATAAATCAACCCGATAATACGAGTTCAGGGTGTGGAAAACTACCTGGGCGGACACGTAGAGTTGCGGCAGGCAGGTCATAATCACATACCTGGCGTGCGTCTCATGCACCGAATCAATCCCGTACAGCGCCTGGTCCAGCACCTCCTGGGCTTTCGTGATCCCCCACCCTGCCTCGATGCGAATCCAAATACATTTGGAATTGCCGTTTTCGGAAGCCCTGCCGCAGCGCTGCCTCGATAAACGCCAGCCCCTCTAGCGCGCCGTTGACCGCACAAATGTCCACAAAGGTGCGCTCTATCGTTGTTACCCGGTATCCATTCACCACCGTAATGTCGGATTCGGGCAGGTAGGCGCAGCGGTAATGAAAAATCTCCGGGTACGTCGACGACGGCTTCCCGTGGCCCGGCAGATTCAGTTCGACCACCGTGGAGTGCTCGCGGTTCAGCGTGGGGATCCCGTGCACCGCGCCGCCGCCAGGCAACTCAATCACCGCCGTGCGGCACGACAGCTGCGCAACCTGGATATGCAGCAGAAATCGTAGGAAATACGGAGCCTCCTCATAGGCAAAACCTTAACGATCCCAGCCGTTTTGTTAGCTGCTATAGCGGTATTCGAAGGCGTCCGAGGCACTCCAGCCGCCGCTTTGCGACGCCGACACCTGCGGTTTTCTAGGCCAGGCCACCAATTGTAACTGTTCCACACCAACCACCTTATGGTGGTGCCAGGGCGGGGTTGACCAATGGGGCTGCGTGTCAGGGGTAAACAGCGAGGGTAAGCAGGCGCTGAAGGTGGCCAAAAACTGGCGGCAGGTGGTATGGGGCCAGGCACGCCGTGCCGGGTGCCGGGTGGGCGCCAGGTGCTCAAACGCCCACCCCAACGTTGAACGCCAGCGGGTGCCGGCTAGCTGAGCATTTCTTGGGCCAGCAGCTCGCTGAATTTGAAGGTGCCGGTGGGTTTATCGTCGTTATCCATGAGGTAGCAGCCGTTTCACGGCGACCACAATGGATTCGGCTATAGCATCGCGTTTGGCGGGGTTGGTGAGTATTCGCACGTCACCAGGGTTGGTGAGGTAGCCGGTGACCACTTCCACGCAGGGCATTTGGGTCATGCGCAGTAGATCCCAGGTGCGGGCGTGGTTGCCGCAGTTGACGAGCTTGGTGCGGTGCGCTATCTCCCGCTGGATGAACCCGGAGAGGAGCTCCCCGGTCATGGAGTAAATTGCCCTGTTCGGAGCCGAAGTAGAAGGTGGCACAGCCGGAGGCCTGTCGTTCTGGTAGCGGTCGGCCTGCAGGCAGATCATGAGGTCGGCGTTGAAGGCGTTGGCGATGTCGGCCCGCTGCCGGAGGGAGGGGTTATCGTGCCGGGGTCGGGAAACACGGTTTCCATGCCGGCGGCAATCATGCGGCCTTCCACCCGGGATGCCAGGTCCCACATGAGTTCTTCTTCGGTGATTTCGCCGTAGAGGCCACGGACGGTCATGCCTTTGTCCGGCCCGCCCAGGAGAGGTCGATGACAACGCGTTTGCCGGTGAGGCGGGGTCCGGCGGCACGCATGCGTTCGCGTTCCCTAAGTTTTTGGGTGAACCACCGGTGATGCGGCGCCCCAACCGATTCAGTGATCTGATGGTGTTGGGTCCACAAATGCCATCCATATTGAGCCCGTAGTTCATCTGATATTTCAGGAGGGCCCGGTAGGTGTGCTCGCCAAAGTGGCCGTCGATGCGGTCGGAGTAGAAGCCGAGCTCTTGCAGTTGTTGCTGCAGCTGGACCACGTCGTCGCCGCTCATTTCGTTATGCGGCTGGTAGTTGAGGACGCGGGCCCCCAGCTCGTAGGATGCTTCCCTAAGGACGCGGAGGGTCATTTCGTTGATTTCGCCGCTGGCGATGATGCCGCGGGCTTGCTGAATCCGCGGAGCGCTGCTTCTAGTTCGTCGTCGAAAAGCGTGTCCGCGTTGTAAATTGCGTGGTCGGGGTTGCCGCTTTCATTATAGTTAGGTAGCAACCCCAAACGTGCGAGCGACTTTCGCACTTCAGCAACACGGGGCTACTATCGCCCACCTTTAAAACATCAGACACGCTTCTCCTATCCTCACGGGTGAACTATGTTGTTTGTCAGGATACCAGTCAAATCCGGTAGCACAGTGGAGTTCCCCAAAGGTGTTTCTTCAATTGTGCCACGATTTCAGTTTTGGAACCGCGGGCTATGAATTGCTCGACCTTTTTACCGTCCTTGAAGATGAGCAGGTGGGGATGGACATGATTTGGAACATGGCCCCCAGGTTGCGTTCATTATCAACGTTGACTTTCGCCACCACGATTTGCCCGTCGAATTCCTCCGCCACCCTGGTCAATGACCGGCACCAGTTTCTTGCACGGGCCGCACCATTCCGCCCAAAAATCCACAAGCACGGGTTTGTCGGATTCCACCACGACAGAGTGGAACGTTGTTTCGGTAACTTCAATAGGTTTCATGCTTTGTCTCCTTATTTTTGCTTGTCGACGCCCACAGGTTTTACAGCGCCGCCAGGTAGTGTTCGGCATCAATGGCCTCCCCGTGCGCCGCTGCCAGCTGCGGTGATTGCTTGCTGGTAGTGATTATCCACCAAATCACCAACGGCAAAACACCCGGGAATATTGGTCTTGGTGGTGGGGTGCTGGACCGTCACATACCCAGCCCTCGTCGGTGTCGATCACATCCCGGAACAGTTGGGTGCGCGGATCATGCCCGATGGCCACAAACATGGCGGTCACATCCAGGACGGAGGTTTCCCGGTCTGGGTGTCGCGGAGCTCCAGCCCGGTGACAGCTCTCACCCAGGACTTTCTCCACCACCTTATTGGTGGCGAACCGGATTTATCGTTGGCCCGGGCACGCTCCAGCATGATTGCTGAAGCCCGGAACCCTCCCCAGCGGTGCACAATGGTCACGGATTTGGCGAACTTGGTGAGGAAAATAGCCTCCTCCATGGCGGAGTCGCCGCCCCCAACCACCGCAATGTCATGGTCCCGGAAGAAGAACCCATCGCAGGTGGCGCAGGCGGAAACCCCATGCCCCTAGGGAGCTCTTGTTCCCGGGAACCCCCAGGTAGCAGGCTGCCGAACCGGTGGCGAGAATAACGACGCGGGCCTGAAATTCCTCGTCATCAACCCACACCTTTTTCGTGTCCCCCGTAAGATCCACCTTGGTGACCAGCTCGGGGCGCAGGTTGGCGCCGAACCGTTCGGCCTGGTTTCGCATTGCCTCCATGAGGTCTGGTCCCATAATACCATCCGGGAAGCCGGGGAAATTCTCCACCTCGGTGGTGGTCATGAGTGCGCCACCGTATTCATATCCTCAAAGACCAGGGGTTTTAGGGTCGGCCCGCGCTGTAGAGTGCGGCTGTGTAGCCGGCGGGACTCCGAGCCAATGATGATGACATCATGCACTGTCATAGTTACGGTAAACCTTTCATCTGGGTTCTTGTTTATGGGTTATTCTTCGCTAACCACAGTAACAGTCCCAGATGCTGGTGTATTCCCGCCGGGCTTGTTTCCGGCATCCAGCCCTACCCAGGATTATGCGGCGAGGGTGTCACGCAGGGGTACGTTCGGGCTTGAAATCTTCGGGTTTTGACGGTGCTGCCGGATACCCCGGTGATGCGGGCAGCCTCATGCTGGTTGTAGCCTTTTAAACCATCAGTATGAACACCTCCCCAAGCTCGGCGGATATTCCGGTGAGATAGTTGATGGCCCGCCGATTTCGAGGGCGGTGATTTCCATGTCGACCGGGTTGTGCGCCAGCATGCCTTCGATGGTGCGGCGTTGGTTGTCGTCGTCTAGTGCTGCCGGGTGCGCTGCGGGCTCTTTCTGCAGGTAATCGTAGCCGGCGTTGGCGACAAGGCGGTGAAGCCAGGCACCGAGGCTGCATTCGCCCCGGTACATATGGAGGCCTTTCGCAGCTCGAAGCAGGGCGTCTTGTAGCAGGTCTTCGGCGTCGATGATCCGATCGGTGTATTTGTGCGCCACCCACAGCATGAGCCGGTAATACCTGAAACGATGACGGTGAAGGCAGCGGTGTTGCCATCCAGGTATGCGGTGACGAGTTCGCTGTCGCTGAGTTCGGTGAGGATTTCGGCAGATTATTGAGGCGGTGATAAAGACTCTTACCGCCAATTGAGCGATGAGGTGCTGCTCATCTTCTCTGGTATTCATGTTGACCTCTTGGTTACACAGGTGCTGCATTGATTTGATTAATATTCAACCACGCTTACTGCACTCTGGAATAGAGGTACTCCCAATACATTTGTAACTGGAGTGGTGCGCGCAAAGCCGCAGGTATAATGCGTATTTTACTGCTTCATGTTTGCCGCAACCTGGTAGCACTCTTCTAAAAATTATAGCACATGCATTCGTATAATTAATGGTGGTTATCTCTCTACCTCATGCTTCCCTATTGCATCCGGTTGCTTTACGACGCCCTCCCGGCCCCCACCAATCCAGCTTCATATCCGCTATAGCAGACCCGGGACGGCAATCCCGCTCCCCTGCTGCAAAATGTTCTAAGTGGGGTTTCTCCGGCATGCTGTATCCCACAACCCGCCCCAAAACCGGAAACCCTGCTTAGCATTTATGCAGCAGGAGCTGACATTCCCCATATTCCTAGCCTCTTCCGATGCCGCCCAAAGCTAAAACCCGCTTAGCATAAGTACAGCCCCGTCCCCGGCGTTGCTGCACACTTACTAAGCGGGGTTTCTCCATCAAAGCACCATCCTGCGGAGCTTCCCTGGGCAGAAACCCCGCTTATCGAAAAGTGCTGCCAGACCCTATCCCCACTGCAAATGTTCTAAGCGGGGTTTCCGGCCTGTGGCGGGCCACAAGGCGCTACTTGGCGCAGAAACCCCGCTTAGCATCTGTGAAGCCTTGCGGTTGTGGGGCTGGCGGCTGGCGGGCATAGCGAAACCCCAGCCGAAGAACAAGGCTGGGGCTAGGGTCGAGGATCGACCAAACTAGGGTGCTTAGGGCTCGCCCACTACCGTGACATCCTTAATCACCAGAGGGCTGCCATTGGGGTGACTACCCACAGGAGGATCTGATTGAACTTCTTGGTGGATTTAATGTCAACATTCATCTTGGTGCTGTTCATCAGTGCTACCAATCACATTATTCGCCAACAGTTGGTTGATCGCTGATGTGATTTGGGCTGAACTCGTGGGACTCGGGGTTGGATTTGTCGTATCCAGACCAATCACCTGCACGTTTGTGCCCTCGGGTTTACACCCGGACAACACCACGGTCTTAATCCGATGGGCCGAATTCAGGCTCAACACCAGGCCGGTTTCCGGGCCGGTTTCCCACATGGTTGCCGGATTGTCGTCAATGGTGTAGGCGGCGGTCGGATTCTCCAGGCCCCAGGCGGAAGCCGATTTGATTGGCAGCAACTCGTCCGGCTTCTTTGGCGGTGATGCAATCCGGGAAGTGAGCGAATCCTGCCGCAGTGGGGAATCCTTGTTCTGGTTGAACAGGGGTGATGAGGAAGGCGGTGAGCATGGCCGCAATAATCACCAGGATCGTGGCTCCCACTAGCACAATGCCCGTGGTCATCCGGGAATAGCCTCGGCCGAAGCCGGGGGCGGCCGTCACTTGTGGGACTTCCTCTTCTTCGATTTCTAGCGGCTGCTCTACATTGGTGGCTGGTGATGGGCTCATCATCAGGGCGGCATAGGCTTCCGGCATATCCTCCAGCTCACAGGTCAAAAGATTGTGGGATGCCGGGGGCGCCGTTGGGGAGCGTCGATAAGCGAGCTGAGTGCGGTACGGATGGAACGCAAGTCCTTCTCATGCGACGCCGACTCCAACACTGCGGGGAACGCTAACACCGCAATCCCCTGGGTGTTAATGCGGATCCGGGCGTGATTATCCAGACCCAACACCCCAACCTGGGACGCTCCACCAGGGGCTGCATGGCGTGAGCTGCCGCATACGGGGTTCACATCACCGTGTGCCACCGCCGCCAGCGAACTGCCTGGCACCCACTCAGCGATGACCAGGCAGCCACTGCGGTAGGAACGGACCTCGATATCTGGAGGCAATGGCCACATTATTGATTCGCCCCAGTTTCATGGTACGCGCCGCCACAGGCTCGCTAGCTGCCCGGGCCGCAGCGGGGTTGCTCGGGGCCATGGGGGCCAAACCGGAGGTATCCACAAACGTGAGGGCTACTTCCTGCCGGTGGCTTTTTCCCGGGCATGCCAGAAGCGGGCACCCGGCACCGAACCGTGGTCTCGCCAGGAGGCGGAAGGATCCGTCGGACACTTCCGCACCGGGGACCAGGCGCGGCCCGCGCACAATACCCAGCCGACATTGGCGGCGGCACCGGGGGTGGCGTTGAAGGTGTCGTCCACATAGGTGGCGGCTGCCCGGAGCTGCGGGGTGGCGACTTCTTCGTAGTATCTCGTTGCGTTCTGGTTCGGCAATGAACCGGCTGAGGCCGGGGATGCGGCGGGCCACCCGGGAGAGCACTGATAGTTCGGGCAGGCCAGATCGGGAGAGCACGATGCCGGTAATCACGAGGGAAGACCACACCGGTGATGGCCAAGTCGAGGATGAAGCCGATGCTGCCTATCCGCAATCACGGGCCGCATTGCGAATTTGAGTAGGTAGTGCAGGCCGAAGGCCGTACTGCCGCCCACGAGGGAGGACATGAGCGCCCAAACGCATGTTCGGGTAACTTGTTTGGTGCCAAGGTCCCCTAGTTGGCGTCGCAATAGGAAGCCGCCGATGAGGGCGCCGGCCACGAAGCCGAAGCCGTTGGCCGCACCCAGGAGGATAACGAGTTTCTGCGGTTCGGTGCCCACCATGGTTGCCAGCCACGACAGGGCCACTTTGGTCACGGTGATGCCGGCGATGATGAAGGTGGGGGTCCAGGCTTCTTCTCGGGCGTAGAACACCCGCAGGTGCAGGAGCACCGTGGAGTAGGGCAGGAGGGTGAAGGCGGAGAAGCTGAGCGTCCAGCCCAGCACTGTTGCGGCTTCGACGTCTGAATTTGCCGTAGGCGAAGAGGCCTTTTGGCGATGTCGGTGCCGAAAATGGTGAAGAAGATGACGATTGGGATGAGCGCGATATAGGTCATCTTTGAGCCCATGACCAGGTCTTCGACCACGGCTTTGTCGTCACCATCGGCAGCGTTGCGGGAGAGCCGCGGCATGATTGCGGTGAGCAGGGTAACACAATAATGCCGTAGGGGCACCTGCAGCAGCAGCCATGCCTGCTGGTAAATGTTGGGGCTAGCGCGCGTCGGCGGAGGCTGCGATTCGAGAGGTCACAAAGTAGCCGAATTGGGAAAGTGCCCACGTAGACGACGATTGCGGCCGCCATACCGCCGAATTGTTTCAGGCGGGAGTCGATTCCCCATGAGGGTTTGAGGGACACCCGGGATTTCCTGAATGTAGGGCAGCATGATGAGCGCCTGTACGATCACGCCGGTGGTGGTGCCGATACCCAGCAGCAGCACGTGCGGGTTGAAAAATGCCCACGCTGTGGTCTTTGGGGTCGAGCTCCCCAGGCAAGACCCAATAAAGCACCAAGACGGTCAGGGTGATGATATTATTAATCACCGAGCCCATGCCCCAGGCTTGAACACATTCTTCGTGTTCAGCACGGCCATGAGCAACGCAAACACCCCGTAGAAGAAGATCTGCGGCAGCAGCCAGTAGGCGAAACTTGTGGAGATAGCAAGGTTCACCTTACTCTCGGAGCTTAGGGCCATTTTTACCAGGTTGGGCGCAAGAATGACCGAGAGTATCGTAACAGCGCCCTAGGAGTGACACCGATAGGGTAACAGCCGGCGGATAAACGCTTCACCGTGGTCGGGGTCTTCCTTTTCCGCCCGCACCAGCACCGGCACAACCAGCGAGGTCAGCACTGCACCCAGCACAATTTCCGTAATAATATTGGGCAGCTGATTCGCCGTGTTGAACGCCGATGCGATTGCTCCACCCAGTGAGGCGGTGATGAGCATGTTGCGGAGGAAACCCGTGAGTCGGCTCAGCAGCGTGGCAATCGCCATGGACCCGGATGATTGCAGGACCTCCGAGTCTCGAGGCGTTGTCGTCGCCGGTGTCGCTGTCGGCGTCGTCGGTGGTGCCTCCGCGGCTGGCCGGCTGGGCCTAGTTTTCACGCCGCCGTCCCGCGAGGCATGAACGCCGCATCGTTGTGCATTGCCGCTAAGAGCCCAGGTGCTTCCTCCGCGGAGGGGCTTGTTTTAAGAGCGAGCGGTCGTCGCCGGTCGTCGCCGACGAAGCTCCCGACGAGCAGGCACCGGCGAGGGGTGCCGGGCGGAATGATTCGACGTCGGAATCCTGATTGCTGGTCGTTGTCATTCAAAGGGATACTCCTTAATAATCTTTATGGAATATTTCAGATTATCAGTCAGAATTTGTGCTTACTGTACTCTTTTGAGTCGGCTACGGCTTCGGATTTGGCTTTACGACGTCGTAACGTTAACCGTCCTAGTAGCGCACCTGACAACACTATGACTCTGCCAAACTGGCTAAACTACCGGATGTTCTGTACACCCGAACGGGTTCGTCACCCCAATCGTAATCTCGTCCGGAAAACCGTGACCCACTATTTGTGGCTAACCATAGGTTCAGATCGGTGCGTTCATCCCACGCAGTATCCGTCGGCAAGCTGGCGGTCATTTGTACTGCACTGAACCTTTGGCTGGTATGAAAATCGTTTCCGGCATATTAATCTTTGCCCCTCGTTAGGGCCCCAATAATGGATGCGCGTATCAACCGGCAACGGCAACCCATTGCAGGGCAACAATAAGGAGTGGTGATGACCTCGAAATCCGGGTGTACATTCCCCTGGCGGAATCAGGGCCACCGAACTGCGTAGTTCTTTGAGCACGATGTCTTCATTATCGAGGAGGCGCTGCACGTCTCGGACATTCGTGTCGTAGGTGGACATGGCCCGCCGTCGATCCCGGCTGAGTGCCCGCAAAATATCTTGTCGTAAGGGGTTCGGTGAAGCCGTAGGGCGTGAGGGCAATGGTGGGGTCGCTGATGACGAGTTGGGTGAGGTTGTCGATTGATTCGAGGGAGGCTGGTGGCCCGGAAGATTTCTGAGTCGGAAATCACGCCGGGATCCTCGTGTGGCGCCCCAAATGGGGTGGAGTTTGGTTGCGACTGCTCCGCCGTGGTTGCAGCGTTTGCCGTGCCCGTTGCCGTTGTTGTGGGCGCCGGCGCCCGTTGTGTCCGCTGGGAGTCCACCGAACTTGCCGGCCGCACCGAGGCCCTGCCAGCCGGGCAGATCGCCCTGACTGTACCGCCTGCGCTGACTGCGTGAGCCGTTGTTGCTCATCCGCCTCGGTTGCCGCATCAGCTGCCGCGGAGGTCGCGGCTGGAGGTGGCCGCCGCCATGCTTGCCAACTGTTCTACCTGTTGCAGGGAGGGGTTCACATAGTCCGACAGCTTCATGGGGGTGGCCGCATTCGATTCGAACATTTTTACAAGAGCATCGAGCCATTGTGCCGTATTGGACATCGCTGACGGCAGTTGTACCAGTAGTGGCTGCGGTGAACTCGCCCCGGATACTGGCGAGTCGCCCCGGCCGCCGCCCCGGGAATCGCTCATATTCCCCTCGTTGTTGGCCTTCATAATGCTCATTTGCAGGGCAGAAGTCGCGGTTGCCCGGCGTGCCGGCAGGGAATCCAGGTCGTAGTTGAAGCGGGCATTATAGTTGCTGTATCCGACGGTTGTTGCGGTGTCGGTTGCTTCGGCGAGGGATGCAGCGAGGGATCCTAAATATGTGACGGCGCGGATGCCGCCGCCGATATTGCTGTTGGTGGTGGCGTTTTTGGTTTGCCCCGGCGGTGTCGAGTACCCCGAACCTATCGACCTTGGGGATTCCCCACACGGTGTTGTCGGCGACTAGCACGTCTACGGGGGCGGTAGGGACGAGCGCCTACCTGTTTGGAGTCTGTTTGCCATTCTTCGGAAATGTTTGGGTATTCGTTGCGGGGATCGGTAGGGGGCGAGGTCGGCCCAGCCGAGGTTACCTGCGGCTGGGGTGGTGACGTAGCCGGCCCCGGGGATCACAATGTTTGTTTCTGGGGGTGATACCGAGGATGGTGGCGATAATGCCTGGGCCGGTTTGGACGGCTTCTCGCATGAGCCAGTCGTTGCCGGTGGCGGCCACAGAGTTGAGGTCGGTGTTTCCCCAGGGGAGGGCGATGGTGCATTTGGCGTGTTGCGCGGTTTTCCGTAGTTCGGCGAGCCAGCGGCCGGGCATCGTCGGCGCCGGTGCCGGGGGTGCCGGATTCGGGTTCGTCGTCGGTGCCCCAGGAGTCGCGGAGTCGGCGTTTTTGGGGATACAGTGCTGGGCCGGTCGTGGGCGATGGTGTACCCGCCGGGCCATGCGTTCGACGACGCTGACGAGTTGCGGGTCGATGGCGAGGGCAGGTTGCGGTGGCTAGGCTTTCCGACGCCTTGGTGTAGGTGGAATAGTCTTTGAGGAGGGTGTCAAGGCGGCCGCCGGATCGCAGCTGTTCTGCTAGTTGTTCGCTTTCGAGGATGAGGGTGGGTGGTTTGGGGGCTTCGCCGGTTTCACCGCCCACACTATCGACGGTGGCGGTGAGGGGATAAACTACGGTCACCCCAGGCGATAATTGCGAACTGGTTTTTCGAATTAGTGTCGGCGGTTTGGCTGCCGGTGTTGTCCCGGGTTTCCTTGGTGCGTGGCTCCCGTGGTTGCCCCGATCCGGTGGTGTTTTTGGCGTTGACGTTGAGGAGGAAGCGTTGTGTGTAGAGCAGTGCATCGTTCTCTAATGACCGTAACGCGAATAACACGGGATAAAAATCTGCCTCACTGATGTTGAATCCACCCGTCGCTCCGGGTGCTGTAGAATAATAACATCAATATCTACACTATGACCAGGTGCAATAATATCATCCCTACTAATCGTTTTTGACCGATAAAGGGTATGCCCCAGGTTCTTGGGATAATACGATGCGTGCGGTAGCTAGATCTTTGGGGGCGTCGGCGTGGGCGGGAACACTTTTGAAGCCCGCAATTGATTCGGGTGATTATTAACAACTTTGAGAGTAACCTTAAGTTCTTCGCCGAGTTTGATGTGTTGGGGGACGCGGAGGATTTCGATTTTGTAGTTGCTGGTTTCTTCGCCGGTGCGGAGGTTTGGGGTTGACCCATCGGGCTTTGGCTATGGGGTTTGTGGGAAAATTAGGGGAGTGCGTCGGCGCGGGCAGCGGGATGGCACTGGTGCTACATAAGGTGGTGGCGGTGGCTGTGGTGAGGGCGGTGAGTCCCGAGAATGATACTGTGGTGGAGTCGGCGTCGTATCCGGTTGAGTGGGCCGATTGATAGGCGTGGAATATGGTGGGTCATCGGGGTGTGGACCTCCCCGTCGCCTGCTCGTCACGGGCTGGGTCGGGTAGCAGATCGTGGGCGATGCGGGCGAGTTTGCGTTCGTCGGCGTAGGCGAAGCGTTCGATGAGCGCCGGATGCGGGGATCCAGGCGACTTCGGTGACTTCGGGGGTCTTCGTCGTTGAGTTCGCCGTCGACGTAGCGTAGCAGGTGGTGGTGCACGGTTTTGTGGATGCGGGTACCTTCCTGAGACGAACCAATAGTCGATGACGCCAAGTTCAGCGAACTTCGCCGTGGATGCCGGTTTCCTCCCAAACTTCGCGGGCGGCGGTTGCGGTAATGTCTTCCCCGGTTTCGACGTGTCGCTTGGGCATGGACCATAGAAGGCGGCCACGGCGGTCTAGCCGGCCAATGAGCGCGACGTAGACACGACTCAAGTCTACGCTGCCGTCGGCCGCTACAGCTTCCGAGAGGCCGGAAATAACGAGGCCCGCCGGCGGAGGTCTCGTTGCGGGTTTCCATGCTGGTTTCGGCGGTGCGGGGTTTTGTGGTCCGGGTTCGGTTGGTGCTGGTTGCTTTTTCGACGTTTTTGCCACTGGTTTTTCCGCTGGTTTTGGCTTGTTTGCCGGAGGTTGTGGCGTCGTCAAGCGTTGTGGTGGGTGGCTGAGATTGAGGGTGCGCTGCCGGGATCGACGCCGGTTACGCCGTCGGGTGGAGCGTGCCTCGCGGGTGTCGTTGTTCTTCTCAGTCATCCCGTGATCGTAATCCTAAACAAGTTGTAGTGGGGTATTGGCCCTTCCTGTGGAATATTGAAGTATTCAATGATACCTTCCTAGACGGGTAGAATCATTCCTGTGACACAACCACAAGAAATCGAAGTCCTTGCGCGTGCTGAAGCCTCGTTTTCGGCGCTGATGCCCATCATTCAGCCTTTGGCTGCTGAGTTCAACACTCGCGGTCATCACCTGTATTTGGTGGGGGATCGGTTCGTGATGCGCTTCTTGGCAGGCTGGGCAATGATGTGGATTTCACTACCGACGCTCGTCCAGAAACCATACTAGAAATTCTAGAACGCTTTTGCCGATATCACTTGGGATACCGGTATTGAATATGGCACCGTGTCGGCGGAAAAATCAGGGGCAACAGATAGAAATTACCACGTTTCGTTCCGATATTTATGATGGGGAATCCGCAATCCTGAGGTGGTGTTTGGGGACACATTGGCGGGGATTTGGTGCGCCGCGATTTTACGATTAATGCCATGGCGGTGGAGATCACGTCGGCCCCCGATGCCGAGGGTGCCACGCCTGCCGCAGCCGAGTTGGAGTTTTTCGACCCCATGGGTGGGTTTGCGGATCTCATGAAGGGGTGATTGATACGCCGGCGGCACCGGACCAGAGTTTTTGCCGATGACCCATTGCGGTTGCTGCGGGCGGCCCGGTTTTAGTTCCCAGTTGGGGTTTACGGTGAGCGATCGGGTGCGGGCGGCCATGACCGATTTGGCTTCAGAGATCCAGCGGATCACGGTGGAGCGGGTGCAGGTGGAGTTGGATAAGATGCTGTTGGGGGCGCAGCCATGGCTGGGGATTGATCTCATGGTAACCACGGGGTTGGCGGATTATGTGTTCCCAGAGTTGCCGCGGTTGCAGCTGGCGCAGGATGAACACCACCAACACAAGGATGTGTATGCGCATAGCTTGCAGGTGCTCCGGCAGGCGATGGATCAAGAGGCTGCGGGTGAGCCGGATCTGGTGTTGCGGTGGGCGGCACTGGTGCGATATTGGCAAGCCAGATACGCGGGAGTTCACCGAGGACGGTCGGGTGAGCTTCACCAGCATGAGGTGGTTGGGGCAAAACTTGTGCGAAATCGAATGCGGAAGTTGAAGTATTCAGAAGGCCATGGTGCGGGATGTGAGCCAGTTGGTGTGTTTACACATGCGGTTCCATGGGTTTTCGGAGGGCCAGTGGACGGATTCGGCGGTGCGCCGGTATGTGACGGATGCGGGGATTTATTGCCGCGGCTGCACAAATTGGTGCGGGCGGATTGCACGACGCGGAACAAGCGAAAAGGCAGCATGGTTGCGGCAGATGTATGCGCAGCGAGAGCGTATTGCTGATCTTGCGGCGAAGGAAGACTTGGCGAAGGTGCGCCCAGACTTGGATGGTAAAGAGATCATGGCAATCTTGGGATTGCAGCCCGGCCCGGATGTGGGGAAGGCATGGTCGTATTTGAAAGAGGTTCGCCTGGAGCGGGGCCCGTTGGATCGAGACGAAGCGATCAAAGTGTTAACAATGTGGTGGGCGGATCGACAAGGTCAGCAGGAGCAACAAGACCAACAAATCCACCAAGTCCAGCAGGATGAGCGGTAACGTAAGGTCTAAAGACTCTCAAGGAGGAATCACGTGTCAGAAATTTTTGCCGACCGGTTATTTAATGGCATGGAACGAGAAGAACCCGCGGCAGGGAAGCTTTTAGTCGCAGCCCCTGGTATGCAATCGACCGCCTTTTTCTCGAACTGTTGTTCTATTATTGGAGCATGATGCCAATACTACCTTTGGCGTCGACCTTGCCCACCGCATGGACATCGCGGTGGCGAATGTGCTCCCCGATTGGGTGGATTGCATTTCCAAGCCGCAGGCCATGTATGCCGGTGGCCCGGTCAGTCCCCAGTCGGCGGTTGGCGTGTGCGTGACTAAGCCTGACCTGGATATTAATTCCCGACCCTATTTTTAAGAAGCTGGCTAACCGTCTCGCTTTGGTTGACCTTGGTGCACCTCCTTCCGAGGTCAAGGCGGATATTACTGGCATGCGCATGTTTATAGGTTATGCCGAGTGGAGCCCCGGACAGCTCGATGAGGAGATTGCGGCCGGCGAATGGTATGTTGCCCCCTGTCTTCCCTCCGACGTCACTGCCGCAGGTAGCGTGGATATTTGGGGTGATGTTATGCGTCGACAAGCTATGCCATTGCCGCTTTTCAGCACGTTTCCTGCGCGCCTGGGCGAGAATTAACCCTCATGTTTCACGTGAAACACCAATTTTTGCTTTACGACGTCTATAGCAGCCGGCCGTGTTTCACGTGAAACATTGACGTTTTGGTGCGGTCAAAGCTCATTCAGGTACGAAGCGGCCACGCTAGCAAACGAGTGAATCACGAAAAACAGGTCGCTCATTTCACTCCTCCCAGTTGTCATAGCTTCAGGAATAGAGGCTTTTCCCCAGCAACGGAATCGGTATCAGGGATAAGCTGGCTGGAATGCTGCGGAGTGCCATTGGGGATTTGGCGGATACTTTCGTGGAATGTTTCACGTGAAACATGGCGTCTCTACAACAAACCAATTGTTTCACGAAACGTAGGATGGGGGTTGAGTTATGGGGGATGGTTTTTGAGAACTGTTTTCATCCCATTGTTGTCGAGGGAGTCGGTGTTTCACGTGAAAACATGGTGGGATGGCTGAGCTATGGGGTCGGCAATTTTGAAAAGTACCACTTCTCCCCCACACGCTATCGAGGGGTCAGTGTTTCACGGAAAACGTGGGTGCGTGACGTGTTGGGGTTGGGGAGGTGTGTTTATGGAAGCTGGGCTGTTTCGTTCTTTTTGGTTTTATGGTGATGTGGTGGTTTCACGTGGAACATGGGCAATGCTTGTAAAAAGGAAATCTTTGTGACTGCAGTCATGTTTCTTGGATAGCTTGAAAGTTTCTCGATGTTTCACGTGAAACATCGACGTTTCTACAACAACCTAAATTGTTTTACGTGAACGTTGGTTGTTTTGTAGGGGGTGGTGTTTTGGGTTTTAGTTTTTCTTGTTGGAGGTGGATGTTTCACGTGGAACATGGAAGCTTCAGTTGCCGGGAAAATATGATTCAGCTTCTCAAGACATTGATGCATGTGACCATTCTTTTGGAGGTTTGGAAAAGCAAGCTGAATGGTATCTTCTTTCGATTTGTTCCCCATTGGCGTGGATGGAGTTACCAGCACTCAATAAGCTTCATATTCGGATGTATATGGAAGTTGGATTGCGTCCTCTTCACAGCTGACCAAGCGTTACTGGTTTCATGACGGTTTGGATGTTTCACGTAAAACGTGGGTGGGGTGGTTGTTTCTTTTCTCTGAAGCGAGTCTGAGATTGGGTGGTTCTTTTTAATGGCGTGTTTCACGTGAAACATGGGTAATACTCTGTAATGAAATCCTCGCGTCTATGGTCGTGCTTTGTAGAAGATGCTGGATCTTATCCCGTATATTTTTAAAATTCATGCAGTTTGTTTTAGCAGATGGGTGTGTTGTGTTCTGTATGGTGAGTGTTGAATTGCTAGGGGCTTGCCATTTGGATTTGTGCTTTCCTGGAAGCTTTTCAACGTTTCACGTGAAACGTAAGTTTGGTGGCTGCGGAATGTGGGAGTAGTTTCACGTGGAACATCTCTCCTACCTAGAAGCTTATTCAGGAGTTGGGAAAAACCTGTCTACACTAACAAGTGGAAAATCAGAGAGAATAAACCATCTAGCTTGCTTTTCCTTACTTACAAAGACTAGTCATGTTTGGGGACGTTGAATAAGCTTCCATGTTTCACGTGAAACGTGGGTGGAGAGGCTGGAATCTGCAACTTGTTTCGGACGTGTTACATGGGATGTAGATCTTGTATTTTTGATGGCTGACTAATTTTCTTTTTGGGCTAGATTGGTGGATCAAATGAGGTTTCATGAAACACTGATCGTGGGAATAGCTGGTAAGGGAGAGTGGCGTTTCCAAACGGCTATTTTCGGTTTTCCTTCGTGATTTCGTAATTGCGATTGTTTCACGTGAAAACGTGGTGGTTTATCGGGGTGGTTGGTTGTTGTGGTTTCGTCGTGTTTGAGAGTGGTTGGTGTTTCACGTGAAACATTGGTTTTGCTTTTACGACGTCCCAAGGATGTCAATGTGTTTCACGTGAAACGTAGTCGGATGGTTGAGTTGTCAGGGGTGGTGTTTCACGTGGAACATCTCTCCTGCCTATTTTTATGGCTGTCCATGGTGATGGTTAGTGGGTAGGTTGGGTGGTGTGTTGTGGTGATTCTTTTCTGTTTGGATGAGTTATATTTGCTCCCCAAGTGAAGGAACAGGGATCCTAGAAATCACTATTTCATTCATGACGACAGATCGGTGTTTCACGTGAAACACCGTGTTTTGGAAGTCTACTCAGCGGGTGGGGAAACTCATCTATACCAATAGGGTGGGAATTAGAAAGAGCGTGTCATCAATGAGCCTGCTTTTTCCTTACTTCTAAAAGTGGTTATGCGTGTTAATACCTTGGGAGGCTGAACTGCAGTTCCCAGCAACTGAATGAGCCTCATTGCTTCATGTTTTTGTTGGTGTTTCACGTGGAACGTCGTGGGTTGGGGATGGTTTTGGGGTGTGGCTCCCCTCCCCTACTAGCTGTTGTGAGGATTGATGTTTCACGTGAAACCATTCCGCTAATGGAAAGAATCCTTCTCGTCGCCCCGTCATGTTTCACGTGGAACATCGGCATTTCCACAAGCAATATTCTCCGCACCTACAGTCGTGTTTTTGTGGAAAGCTATAGCGTCGCTCCGCATGTTTAAAATCCAGAGAGCTTATTTCGAGAGGATAGGTGGAGCGTGTCTTAGCTGTCTTGGGGCTGGGTTGCGTTTCCCTGGTGTTTGAACTAGGTTCTCCATGTTTCACGTGAAACATGGCGGGTTGCTAATGGGCGTCGTAAAGCGGGTGTGATGTTTCACGTGAAACGTAAGTTTGGTGGGTGCGCAATGCGAGAGTGGTTTCACGTGAAACACGACCGAATAGTTGAGGTGTAGGAGATAGCGGTTGAAGTGTATTGCCTCTCCCCTACTGGGTGCTGGGCGGGGGTTGGTGTTTCACGTGAAACACTGGACTCGTGAACACTCCCGGTTCAGATAGCGAAGGGAGTGAAGGCGAAGGCGGTGAGGGCTCGCTAGAGGTTGTTGAAGGATCACGAAGGGGAACCGTGAAAAAGAAAAGGGTTGAGGGCGATTACGTCACATGACTTTATTATTTGCTGGGGAAATGCCGGAAACGCGCAGCGTTTCACGTGAAACATTACAAACGTGAAATAAAGTGTTGAATCAACACTAACTTGGTAGCGCAACTGAAGTATGGTTTGACCTAGGGATGATGTGGAAAGAACTATGGGAGGGCAGGAGGGTATGTGTTCTTGGCGTGTCGCCCACCTACCACCTCTCATTGCCGAGAGGTGGGCGTCGACAGGCTAGAAGCTGGAGATTAGGCGAGCTCGGGGAACTTGGCGATGGCTTCGGCCCAGAGGGCGTCGAAAAGCTCCACGTCAATGGGAGGGTGCTCGTAATGTCAGGGGAAGTCTGCATACGTGTCAGGGGTGCGGCACAATCGGCTCAGAGCACTTGCCATCCCCACGGTGACCTTGGGCGTTGCAGCACCTTGGATTGCGCCGCTGGGATCAAGCTCGATGATGCGTTGCATAGCGCACAACTGAGGCGACTGCTCCACCAACTCGGCAATATGCGTGCTCACGCCAATCTGCGGTACGGTCAAATCAGCGAATATATAACGTAGACATAGCACTTATGGTAGTTGAGCATAGCGTGAGGCTAGCCACGAACACATCATGAGCTGGATTTGGTGGAAGATCATCAAGGGGTACAATTAATAAACCAATCGACGAGCTCCCGAAAAATTACCGCAGCCATGGGTAAACCAGACGCTAATGATTTCTTCAGAACCGCAGAACTGAATCGCCTTCATGTCGGCATCGTCAAAACCCTAGCCGTAATGCTACAAACCGAGACAACCACAGCATAAAGGCCACCAAAACCACCGAAAATACGCACAAAATCACGATGTCCCGCACCCCAATTGTTGACCACACCCCGGCAACCACTCCGGCCGAAAACGCCGAATACACCACCATGACGATCGACCCGCGGTCCACCAGCTTTGTTGCCTTCTTCGCCGCGAACTCTGCCACGCTCCCCACCGGCGGGCGAACTGCCCCAAAATAAACAGCAACAACAGCTGAAGCGCAATATCACCAAACACGTGCGCATCAATAACCACACCGTTGCCGCCACCACTGCGCTGTGACGCGAGCAACATGACCAATGCTGGTGTCGCCACCACGCCAAGCACATTGCTTGCCGACGCGCTCACGATCGCCCCGCAACATTGCCACGCGCAATCGACGTGAAACGCCACCGAAGACTGCACCGTCGATGGGACCAGCGTCAAATACAACACCCCATGTAGAGCTCTGGATTATACGACATTCCCACCGGCCGTAATGCCACTCCGATCAGCGGAAATAGCACAAACGTAAACGCCAAAATAGTTGCGTGTAATCGCCAATTTGATTAGACCCATCCAGTGCCTCCCTGGTGGATAACCGCGCACCGTAAAGGAAAAATAGCACAGCCACAGCAACAACAGTGGCGGTACTGAAACCACTCTGCGGGTCGCCCTGAAATCGGGAAAAAGATCGCAACGATCACCGCCAACACAATAAAAAAATGATGAGCGGATCCAGGCTGCCAAATCTGGAACTCACCTTGCTACCAAACTTGCTAAGCATGAGTTATATTCTATGGCGTCAGGTGAGAAAACCCGGAAAAACCGCTGGTTACGTGCGTGATTGGGGATGTGGGTTGTGGTGTGTGGTGGATCGTGGCGGGCGTGGTGGGGCCTGCGAGTGGACCCGGCGCGGCGAAATCGACCTGGCTGCGTTGCAGTGAGCTGGGTGGACCCGGTACGCCAAGCTTGCGGCGCCCCGCGGTGCCGGACTGGCAATAGCTGGGTGACCGTAATAGTGGTCAATGTAACATTCTACAGTCTGGTTACGTACTCTGAACAGCGTAAACATTAGGTTCGGTGGTGGTATAAACCTGCATGAAATACTGGCGCCTTACCGTTATCGCAGGTAGCATCAGGGAATGACTATCAGTCCCCTTTTTGCTCCCCTCACTCTCCGCGGGCTCACTATAAAAATCGCATTTTCCTCCCACCAATGTGCCAATACCAGGCTGGTGAAGACGGCATTCCTACCGACTGGCACCTCGTGCATTATGGTGCTCGGGCGGCTGGTGGCTTCGGGCTCATCATGGTTGAGGCAACCGGCGTTTCCCCGGAAGCCCGGATTTCCCCGAACTGTGTCGGCCTTTGGAACGATGAGCAGGCTGAAGCATGGAAGCCCATTGTAAAATTCGCCCATTCCCTAAGGGCAGCAATCGGTGTGCAGCTCATTCATGCTGGTCGTAAGGCTTCTAGTTTCCCTGGGTTGCCCGGGTATGCCAGTGGTACGGTTCCCCTGGAAGAAGGCGGTTGGGTGACAAGGCCCCCAGCCCGGAGCCTTTCCCCGGGTATGTGCCGCAGGAGCTGACCGTTTCGGATATTGCTGCCGTTGTTGCGGATTTCAGGCGGCGGCGCGCCGGGCGGTTGCTGCTGGGTTTGATACGGTCGAGATTCATGGTGCCCACGGCTACCCTGCTGCACCAGTTCCTTTCCCCGGTGTCGAATCATCGCACCGATGATTATGGTGGAAGTTTTGATAATCGGGCCCGGATCGTGATCGAAATTATTGATGCCATCCGCGAGGTTATCCCTGCTGACATGCCATTATTGCTTCGATTGTCTGCAACTGATTGGCTGGAGAATGTGCCGGGTGTGGAGTCGTGGGGTATTCCTGAAACGATCCAGTTGGCGACGCTTGCCCAGGAACATGGGGATGAACATGGTCGACGTTTCCAGTGGTGGGCTCGTTCCTGCCCCTATTTCTACGGGCCCTGGTTACCAAGTTCCATTGGCAAATGCTGTCCGTGAGGCCGCAGGCATTCCCGTCGTCGCCGTTGGTGAATTGGGGATCCGCTCACCGCCCAGCAGGTGCTTGTCGACGGCCTGGCGGACGCCATCGACGTTGGGCGCGCCGCACTCTTCGAACCCCAGTGGCCTCCGTGCCGCCCGCGAGCTTGGCCTTCCTTCCGAAGATTGGCCGGTCGCTCCCAGCTATATCCGAGGCGTGTGGGGTTAGTTTCGTGATGTTTCACGTGAAACATTGCTTCTTGCTTTACGACGCCCCAAGGCAGTTAGCGCGTTTCACGTGAAAACATGGTGGGGTGGTTGAGTCTTTAGGTTGGCAATTTGAGAAGCGCCGCTTCCCACGTGCTGTCGAGGGGGCGGTGTTTCACGTGAAACGTGGAAGTTTATTCAATTGTTGGGGAAACGTGTGATCCAGCTTTTTGTGGTCGCTGGAGCGTATGGCTTTGCTCTCTTTGAGAATCGGGAGACGCAGACTAGATGGCGTGCTTTTGCTGATTTAGCATTTGTCAGGGTGGTCCTTTCCTTCTTGTCTCTTGAAATAAGGTTGAACCATCCTGTCGTGTTTCACGTGAAACACCACTATCCCCAAACACGACGACTCCAGGGCTTAATAAACTACGTAGCATTACCGAGATGGTTTCACGTGGAACATGAGTTGGCGTGGTTGGAGTGGTGAGTTTTATTGAGCGAGTTGTCGCGTTCCACGTGAAACACTGTGGGGTTGATCGGTTCGCGGGTTGGCTGTTTGAGAGCGTTGTTTCTTCTCTGTTAGTTGTTGGTGTTTCACGTGGAACAGTTGTAGTTTATGGTTTTGGGGGATGTTGTTGGGAATTGGGGATGGGGCTTTTAATGGAGTGTTTCACGTAAAGCAGTGAAGTTTGTTTGGGATGATTTGTTGGGATTAGTTGCTGTGGTTTTTGAGAGGTGGAATCGTATTTCCCTAACGGTTGAATGAGTGGTCTTGTCATGTTGGAGGATGGTTGGTGCTTTCTACGTGGAAACGTGGTGTTGTTGGAGTTTATTTAGTTGCTGTGTTTCACGTGGAACATGGGTAATGCTTGTGAAGGGAATCTTTTGCGACTGCGGTCGTGTTTTTGTAGAAAGCGTTGGCTTTTACCCCATATATTTTTAAAACCCATGAAGCTTGTTTTATGGGATGGGTGTGCGTATTCACTACAAACAGATATTGGATTGGTCAGGTTTGTCATTTAGTTTCGTGCTTCCTTGGTTTCGTTGTATTGGGAGCCTGGTTGTATTTTCCGGTGTTTGAAAGCTTCTCGATGTTTCGTGAAACATGGGTGAGATGTATGAAGCTTATTCAACGTCTCCAAACATGACTAGTCTCTGTAAGTAAGGAAAGACAAGCTGATAGCATTTTTCTTTCTGATTTTCCTCCCTGTTGTCGTAGATGGATTTTCTCCCAGTAGCTGAATAAGCTTCTATGTGTGGCATGTTGGAGTTAAGAAACGTATTTGGATGTATGTGGAAGTTGGATCGCGTTTTCTTCACAGTTGACCAAGTGGCACTGAGTTTCCTGACAGTTTGGCTGTTTCACGTGGAACATTGTTTTTGCTTTATGACGTCCCAAGGATGTCAATGTGTTTCACGGAAACGTAGGGTGGGGTAGTTAAGTTGCTGGGGATAGTTTTTGAGAACTGTTTCTCTTGTCGTTGTCGAGAAGGGGTGGTGTTTCACGTGAAACATTGTTTTTGAATCTCTTATTCAGCTGCTGGGAAATGTGGTTCAGCGTCTCAAGGCATTGACATGCATGACTACATTTTTGGGAGTAAGGAAAAAGATAAGCTAGATAGCATTCTTTTCTGATTTTCCTCCTGTTGTCGTAGATGGATTTTCCCAGTGGCTGAATAAGCTTCGACGTGTGACATGTTGGAGTTAAGGAAACGTATTTGGATGTATGTGGAAGTTGGATCGCTTTTCTTCACGAGTTACTGACCAGTGGCACTGGTTTCATGACGAGTTTTGGTGCATGTTCACGTGGAACGATATGTGTTTTGCTTTGCAGGCGTCAAGGATGTCAATGTGTTTCACGTGAAACGTAGGGGTGGGGGTGAGTTAAGTTGCTGAGGATGGTTGAGAACTGTTTTTCTCTTGTCGTTGTCGAGAAAGGTGGTGTTTCACGTGAAACATTGTTTTTGAATCTTATTCAGCTGCTGAGGAAATGTGGTTCAGCGTCTCAAGGCGATTGACATGCATGTGACTACTTTTTGGGAGTAAGGAAAGACAAGCTAGATAGCATTTTCTTTCTGATTTTCCGCCTGTTGTCGTGAATGGATTTTTCCCAGGTCAGCTGAATAAGCTTCACTATAAATGATTGTGGTTGGTTGTGTGTTTTTGGGGATGTTTCACGTGAAACGCTTCTCCCACATATAGCAGCTAGCTATGGTGATGGTTAATGGGTGGAGGTCGGGTGGCGTGTTGTGAGTGATTCTTTTCTGTCGGTGTGGTTGTTTTCTGTTTGGATAAGTTATATTTGCTCTCCAACTGAAAGAACAAGAATCCTAGAAATCACTATTTCATTCAGCAACATATCGGTGTTTCACGTGAAACGTGGGTGGGGATATTGCGTGGTGCTGAAGAATGAGGGGATGATTTTTGATCACGTCACTTCTCCCCTACCGGTTGTTGTGGGTGTTGGAGTTTTTAGTTGCTTGATGTTTCACGTGAAACTATTCCACTAACGGATAGAATCATTCTCATCACCCTGCACCGGAAGCTTATTCAGTCATTGGGAAAACTCATCTACCTAGCAAGTGGAAAATCAGAAAGAACATACCATCTATCTTGGTCTTCCTTAACGTCAGAGACTAATCATGTGGAGCGTTTCACGTGAAACACTGGTAATGCTTGTAAATAGAATCTTCTGCGACTACAGTCCTGTTTTGCAGAAAATGTTGAGTATCTCTCTACATGTTTAAAATCATAAAGCTTGTTTTGAGAATATGTGGGGGCATGTTTGTACGGATGAATGCTGAAACTGAAAGTCAGTTGTTATTTTGTGCTTTCCCGATGTTTTGATAAGCTTCTCGATGTTTCGTGAAACGTAAGTTTGTTGAGTGCGGAATATGGAAGAGTGGTTTCACGTGAAACATGATCGGATGGTTGAGTTGCAGGAGATAGCGTTTAGGGTGCGTTGCCTTTCCCTATTGGTTGCTGAGGCTTTAGTGTTTCACGTGAAACGTGAGGGCTGTTGGAATTGGGTAATTTGTTTGGATGTGTTTGTGGGATTTTGAGGGCTTCGATGTGTGTGACAGCTTGAAAGATCAATTGATGTTTTACGTGAAAACACTGATCGTGGGAATAGTTGGAAAGGGGGTTGTGTTTCCCAAACGGCGATTTTTCAGCTTTCCTTTCGTGATTTTTGTAATTGCGATTGTTTTCACGTGAAACGTGGTGGGTTGATGGTTGAATTGTTGGGGATGGCTTTTTGGGTGCCTCCCCTCCCTACCAGTTGTTGTGAGGATTGATGTTTCGTGAAACGTTCAATTAAAAGACCCACCTAATCCCCGGCAGCTCATAGAGAGAAACAACGCTCTCAAACAGCCAACCTGCGAACCAACCAACCCACCATGTTTCGTGAAACATGTGGCATTTTTCGTAGACGGGATTCTCTGCATCTGCGGTTATGCTTTGTAAAGCGTTGGCCTTATCCACTATTCTTTGGAATCCATGATAACTATTTCGAGGGATGGGTGGCGCATGCAAATAAGCGCTGAATTGACTTAAGGTCTGCCATCCAGTCTCGTGCTCCCTGTTCCCCAAAGAGTTGGTTGAGTAGCTTGGCAGTCGTGGGCAGTCAGGGGTTATGTTCCTCGATGTTTGAACTAGGGTTCTCAATGTTTCACGTGAAACACGGCCGAATAGTTGAGGCGTAGGAGATAGCGGTTGAGTGTATTGCCTCTCCCCTACTGGCTGCCGGGTGGGGGTTGACGTTTCACGTGAAACATGTGACGCGACATAGCGCAATGTAATTGTCTACAGGTAAAAAGTCATATGACAAAAAGTAAAGTGTCCTAATTATTGGTGCTTCCAGATTCTGTGGCAATGCGGTGTGATAATGCTACCTTAACATTATTATGACTATTGATAGGTGTTTGTGAAATCCGGGATACGGTTGAAGCCGCAAAAACCGCCCCTCCCTACTCGTGGTAAACGCGAGGCGAGGCTGGGGCGGATGTGCACGTCATGAAGATGGTTGGGCGATCGGGCGATTGGGCTACTTCACCACGATGCTGTCACCATCTTTGCTGAATTCTTTGGGGCTCAAGCCGGCCTGCGACGGGCCGGAAATCACAGAGCCATCCTTGATAGAGAACACAGAGCCGTGGCGGGTGCATTTCACGGTGTCGCCAGACACCTGGGTGATGGGTGAGCCTTGGTGAGGGCATGACGGTGGAATACACCTGTACTCGTCGGCGGTTGGCCGGGCAATAATAGCGTCGCCAGTGATTGTTGCGCTACCCACCGGGACATCGTTGGCGGCGGTTTTGGTTCCAGAAGAACCGCAGGCCACCAGGAGGGCGCCCGCGAAGTGGTTGCCGTCCCAAGCAGGAATGCCCGGCGGCTGCACGTATGGTTATGGGGAAGTCATTCCCCTAGTATAGTATGGCCGACTTCATCACACTAACAAAAATCGTATAATTCCCGCTTTAGCTCATCCATGTTACTCAATATGCGCTGGTTCTGGGTGGTTGCCAACGCAATGGCTTTCGATGATTTTCGTGATCGCTGAGCCGGTAATCGCCCCCACGAGCGCCGGCGGCAGTGGCGTTGGCGACATGTTGAGGGTGGAAATCCCAAAGCCCAGCAGCACCGGTGCCCCGCCGAATCGGGTGATATTGGCAACCACGTCGCCTGCAGGCCCACTGTGGATGACTCCTTTTTCCGTGCCGGTCACACCGTCACGAGAATCGCATAAATGTAGCCTTCCGACGCTTTTCGCCACCCCGGCGAGGTCGTTTCACAGCCTGGGCCGGTGCAATAAGATGGGGGCGATGCCCGCCTTCTGGGCGGCGGCCACAAAGGGGCACCTTCCCGCACCGGCACGTCGGGGATGAGCACACTGTCGGCGCCCGCCGCCGCGAACTCCCGATAGAAGTTATCCAACCCCTGGCTGAAGGGCACATTCCCGTAAATGAGCAGGCCAATGGGGATGTCGGGGAACTCCGCCCGCACCTGCGTGATGAGGGCAATAGAGCCCGCCACCGTGGCCCCATTATCGAGCGCCCGCAGGTGGGATTTCTGGATCGTGGGGCCGTCGGCCACCGGATCCGAGAACAGCACCTAACTCCAGGGGCGTCCGCGCCGGCGGCAATGACGGTGCGAATAATCTCCAAAGACTCCTCCGGGCCGGGGTCGCCCAGCATAATGAAGGGGACAAATGCGCCCTCGTGAGACGTCGACAAGCGAGAGAAAAGAGCTGCGTAACGGTCCATAATTACATATTCTCCAATACTAGTTCCGGGTGCGCTTCCAGCGTGCGCCGCACATGCTCAACATCCTTATCGCCCCGACCCGACAGCGACACCACAATGGTCACCGGCTGCTGGTCGCGCTCGGCGCGGCCGCCCGCTCAACGCGTAGGCCAGCGCGTGCGACGACTCCAACGCCGGAATGATGCCCTCCTTGCGGGACAACAACTGGAACGCCTGCAACGCCTCCGCGTCCGTCACCGCCACATAGCTGGCCCGGCCAGTGTCAGACAGGTGCGCATGCTGCGGCCCCACCCGGATAATCCAGCCCGGCGGAAATACTGTACGACTCCTCCACCTGGCCCTCGCTGGTGCGCATCACGACAGCTGCGCGCCCCATGCAAAATCCCAATCGAACCATTATTAATGGTCGCCCCATGCTCCCGAGATCCAGGCGCATGACCGCCGGGCTCCACGCCCACCAGCTCCACATCAGGATCATCAATGAACTCGGCAAACATGCCAATGGCGTTCCGAACCGCCGCCCACGCAGGCCACCACCACATCCGGCAACCCGCCGGTTCGCTCCAACAGCTGCGCCTGGCCTCCGCCGAAATGACCTTATGGAATTCGCGCACTATCGTCGGGAACGGGTGCGGGCCCGCCGCAGTCCCCTAGCAGGTAATGCGACTCGTGGAACGTTGCGGTCCAATCCCGCAGCGCCTCATTTTACCGCATCCTTCAACGTGCCCGAACCGAATCACCGGCACCACCTTCGCCCCCATGAGCTGCATACGATACACGTTCGGCTGCTGCCGCGCACATCCTTTTTCCCCCATGTAGATCACACAATCCAGTCCGAGCAGCGCACACGCCAGCGCCGTCGCCGTCCCATGCTGCCCCGCCCCGGTTTCGGCAATGATCCGGGTTTTCCCCATACGTTTGGCAAGCAGCGCTTGACCAATCACCTGGTTGGTTTTATGCACCCCATGCACCAAATCCTCCCGCTTGAGAAAAAAATTCGGGCATAACCCCGGCCGGCACCAGCCAACGGTAGTTCGAACACTCCGTCAACGGTGTTGGCGACCCAAATAATCCCGCAAATAACCAGCAAATTCCTTATGGAACTCTGGATCATTCTGCGCATCAACGAATACTTGTTCTAACTGGTCGAGTGCGGGAATGAGGATTCCGGCACGAACTGCCCCCAAACTCCCCAAAAATATGCTGGCAATAATGTCATGCTTATCGTCCTTCCTTATGCCCGCGGATCATGCGGATAGTATGCGCGGATAATATCAAAAAGCGCTATGAGTGCCCCGGTGTCCTTCTTCCCCGGCGCGTATTCAAAACCCCGAGTTGAGGTCCAGCCCAACCGTCCCGCGGCGAGCGCCTCCGCAGAGATTCTGCGGGTTAATACCGCCGGCAAGCAGGGTTTTTCCGGCCAGCTCGGCGGGATGGTCTCCCAATTAAAGCTGGTGCCGCTACCGCCATCGCCGGCGTCGAGAACAAGCTTGTCGACGCGGTCAGCTACCGCTCAGGGCCCACTCCTGGCCGGCCTCTGCCTGGCTGGCTGGCCCGCCTGGTCAGATTCGCCCGGGTTGGTTAGCGGTCCCGGCGGTGCCTGTGGGGCTGGTCATGGAGACGGCCCGCCAGATTTCCGCCCGGTTGCCGGTGGCCTGCCGGATGGTGTCGATGAGCGCGTGTTCGGCATCATTACTGCCCTGGTAGGGCTATGGATTTGCAGCGCGGCGATTCCGGGGATTGCCGCCAGCTCCGCCCATTCTTCCGGGTTGGTGCTTCGGGACACCGCCACGAATTTCAGGCCGGGCTCCGCGGTGATAATGGTGCGGGCGGTAGTAGGGGTGATGGCGCGTGGTGAGGCTTGTTCAAAAATGAGTCCGCCGTGGGTGGCGCCGGCGGCGCGGGGCAGCAGGCAGCGGCCGGGCTGGTGAGGCCACAGATTTTCGTGGTTCCGTAGATGAGTTCCGGCGGCATAGTCGATGTTTGGCTGGCTGGTGAGCTGGGAGCCAACAAGAATCCATGAACATACGGTTTGAGGTGCGGATGGTGACGTTTATTGCGGATGCCGGATTCCGGAGATGATGACGGCGTCATCAGGGGATGTGCCGCGCCAACGTGTGCGGGTGAGGTCGACTACTGAGGTCGTGAAGATTGCGGTTATTGATGCCGAAAATGTTTGCCCCAAGGTTTTATGGTCCCGCGCCACCTCGGTCTCGGTGATGACTTCGGTGAGGATGTCCAGGTTCCACCGGTGGGCTTCGGCCGCGAGTGCAGTATTCCGCATCGGTGAGGACGCTGAGCATGAGGAAGAGATGGCGTCGGCACCATAGTGGCGGGCGGCCCGGATTTGGATGGGGTCGATAATGAAAGTCTTTGCAGAGGACGGGAAGGTGCGTGGTGGCGGCCACTGCCGCCAGGTGGTCGTAGTCGCCGCCGAAGCGTTCGGGTTCAGCAAAGCACGGAGATGCCGGCCGCGTACTGCGAGTAGATTTGGGCGATCGCGCTGGGGTTATAGTCGGCGGATGAGCCCCAGGGATGGGGATGCGGATTTGCATTCCATGATGAAGGCATTGCCGGCCGCGAGGGTTGTGGTAGAGGCTTCGGGTTGAGGGGTTGGGGTTCGGGGATGTTGCAGATTCGGTGGGCAATGCTGGGGAGGTGGGTGCGTCAGGGCCCGAAACGATGTCGGCGAGGATGGTGGGCGTGGCGTCGGGGGTGTGGTTATGCATGGTTTGCCTCTTCGTGGGTGCGGAGCCAGGTGGCGACGGTGCCGTCGTCGAGGAGTCGGAGGGGCGAGTTGGGCGCCTTCCGCATGGTGGGGGTGCGGTCGTGGAGGTAGAACATGGCGCCGGCGGAGGCGCGAGGGCGTCGCGTTGGGCGGGGGTGCCGCGGCCGGGCGAAGATTTCGCGGAGGATGGCGGCGTTTTCCGATCCGTCGCCGCCGGCGGAGTTCGGCGAGGGGGTGCCGGGAAAAGCCCGAGGTCTTCGGGGTGATGGTGTAGTTGGTGATGGTGCCGTTGCGGAGTTCCCATATGGTGGTGGGCCCGTGGACGGCGATTTCGTCGACGCCGAGCCGTGGACGACGAGGCTCGTTCGCGCCCTAGTTCGAGGAATACTTCGGTGATGATTTGTCCCAGGTCGGGGTTGGCGATGCCCATGATTTGGAGGCGGGTCGCGCCGGGGAGAGGATGGGTCCGAGGGTGTTGAAGATGGTGGGCATGCGGAGCGCGTCGTACTGGCATGACGTGGGCGACGAGCCGGGTGGTATGCGGGGCGAAGAGGAAGGTGAAGTTGGAGGCTTCGACTTGGTGGACGCTCGTTCAGGGGTTGAGGTCGAGGGGAATGTTGAGGGCTTCGGGACGTCGGCGGAGCCGGGCAGGAGCTGACGGGATCGGTTGCCGCATTTGACCACGCGGCAGCCGCCGGCGGCGACGATGAGGGAGGCACCGGTGGAGATGTTGATGGTGTTGGCGCCGTCGCCGCCGGTTCCGGCGGGTGTCGAGACGCCAGCGCCGGTGATTGAAGGGCCGTGCGGCTTTGAGGAAGGCGCGGGCGGCACCGGTGATGATCGGCGGCGGTTTCGCCGCGGGCTTTGAGGGTGCGAGGAGGGCGGCGATGTGGATGTCGGAGTAGTCGCCGTTGGTGAGGGTTCGAAGGCGGCTTGGGCTTCGTCGGCGGTGGGGTTAGGTTGGTGAGGTAGGTGATGAGGTTGTCGATGAGGGTCCATGATGCTGGTTCTTTCAGGGGTTTGTTGGGGTGGTTAGTGTTGGTTGAGGAGAGCGGTGATGCACCGGTCGAGGATGATGGGGCCGGTGGGGCTGAGGATGCTTTCTGGGTGGAATTGCAGTCCGATTGCCGCGCCTTCGGTAGCTGTGGTGGCTGCCATGACGACGGGGCCGGTGGTGGCTTGTGAGGTGCCGAGTGGGGTGAGGTTGGTGGGGATTTCGGTGGTGAGGCGAGCCGAGGGAATGGTAGCGGGCGATAGGAACTTGTGTTCCAGTGAAGTTGTTTTTCGGGCCCGGCGTCGACCGCTGAGGCCGTCGAAAAGCTTGCTGGTGAGGCTGGCTTCGGTGAGTTCCATGATATCGGTGACCCCGTGCATTGGCCTTCGCAGGGGCGGACGGATCCGCCAAAGTGTTCGAGTGCTTGGAAGCCGAGGCAGATGCCGAGCACGGGAATGTTGCGGTCGAGGGCGGCGGCAAGGGATGCCCATGAGGATTATTGGCGTCGCGGGGTGCCCAGGCCCGTGAGAGACAGATGAGGTCGGGTTTTTGCGGCGAGCACGTCGGCCACGGGGATGGTGTTGCGGAACACCGTGTGGTGGTAGCCTGCGACCGCGAACGCATCGACTAGGTTGTAACGAACGAGTCTTGGTTGTCGATCGATGACCACATGTGTTTCGTGGGGTGCTGGGGTGGTGGGCATTATCGCAGTACCTCTACTTTCTTCCCTTGTGCGCTAGCGATCGCGGTGAGCACGGCGTATGCCTTGCGGGGTTTCGTTCGCTTCGGATTGTGGTTGGGAGTCCCGCACACCCCGGCGCCCGCCTGCACGATCGCCGTGTCGTTGCGGACGAATGCGGAGCGGATCACTATGGGCGGTGTCCATGGAGCCGTCGCCCTTGAGGGGTAGCCGATTGCCCTCACCGTAGGAGCCGCGCCGGCGGCCTTCGACTTGCCGTGGGAGTTCGGTGGCGCGGAGTTTCGGGGCCCGGTCAGGGTGCCCATGTTCATGCATGCTCGGTAGGCGTCGAGGGCAATCAAAGTCAGGGGGTGGAGGGTTGCGGTGGCCCGGCTGGACCAGGTGCATTACCCGGGAGTATCGGTCGACTTGGAGCAGGTCGGCGACTTTGCGGGTGGTGGGGACCGCGACCCGGGCCAGGTCGTTGCAGGCCAGGTCGACCAGCATGGTGTGTTCGGCGACTTCTTTGCTGTCGGTGCGCATTTCTAGTTCGGCGCGGATATCCAGCTCGGGTTGGTGCCGCGCGGTCGGGTGCCCGCCACCGGGTAGACCTGCACGAGCCGGCTGGCGGCGTCGAATTTGAGGTTGGATTCCGGGAGGCGCCGAATAGTTCATAGTCGGGTCCGTGCAGGTAGAACATGTAGGGGCTGGGGTTGGTGTCCCGCAGCGCTCGGTGAGGCGGCGAACGCGTCAGGGCAGTCGGTGGTGAACATGCGGGCGGGCATGCCCTGGTAAAATATCCCGTTGTGGATGTATTCCTGCATGTCACGCACGTGGCATGGAATTCGGCGTCGTCCATGCTGGCTTGTACGGTGAGCGGTTCCGTGCTTTTGCGACGCCGTCCCCGCCGGCGTGTCCGTCGTAAAGCTGGGTGGGGTGTCGGCGATGCGTGCCGCCCATTCGCCTGCCGACGCCGGGTTCAGCGACTCTACGAATGCTTCCTTGGTCAAATGGTCGATGGTGAGCACGGTTTCGGCCAGCAGGAACTGGTAGTCGGGGAACGTGTTCGGCCCGTCGGCGACCGGTGGCAGCTGCTCGTAGGTGCCCAGGTAGTCGAAGGCGAACCCGCCGCCAAGCAGCGGCAACACCTCTCCCTGGTAGTCGGCGTGTTGCTGGAGTTGGCGGAGCACCTCCACGTTACTGATTGCCCGCAATCGTTCTCGTTCGTCGGTGACCGCCACCGGTGGGAATTCGAACGTGGCCACCAATGGCTGTTCGTCACGACCGGACACAAACTCCCCCAACTGGTCGCACAACCGTTCGGTAATATGGGTGCCGGCCGTGGTCAATGCCGCCACCGTCACCGTCTGGCCGTGGCACGTCACCCGGGCCGCAGCCTCCAGCACCGCAATGCAACCGGTGTTCTTCTTCAGAATCAATATCCGCGCTCTCCAGGAGCAGCGTGTCCGGCCGGGCCACCCCACCAAGATGCGCAAACAGCAGTGACGCATCCTCGTGGTAGCGCACCGAATCGAATCACCTGAACCATGCCTACTCCCCGCCTGCTCATCATCATGGTGCGCGTACCGGCCCACACCCTCCCGGGCATTCGACTCGTCGGTCATTTTTCTCTAACACCTCCGCCACATGCGGGTCCGTGACCTTGGTGGTTGCCGGATCCGCCGCGGCTAAATCCCCAAAATGTTCCGCACATAATCCACATCCTTATCGCCCCGGCCCGACAAATTCACCAAAATATTCAGCGGCTCCCCTGCGGATCCGCATGCTCCGCTCAGCTTCAACGCATACGCGAGCGCATGCGACGACTCCAACGCCGGAATGATCCCCTCATACCAGCTGAGCATTCGAAACGCCTGCAACGCCTCCGCATCCGTGATCCCAACATACTCGGCCCGGCCACTATCCAACAGATAAGCGTGCTCCGGCCCAACCCCCGGATAATCCAGGCCGGCCGACACCGAGATGCGAATGCATCACCTCACCATCGCTGCCCAACATCACATACGATTTCGACCCATGCAAAACCCCCACCTTGCCGCGGTTCAATGGTGCACCATGCTTCCCGGAATCTAGCCCCTCACCGGCGGGTTCCACGCCAATGAGCCGTACCTCCTCATCCGGCAAATATTCGGCAAACGCCCCAATGGCGTTCGGAACCCCACCAACACACGCCACTACCGCATCCGGCAGCCGGCCGGTGCGCTCCAGCATTGCTGCCGGGACTCCTCCGAAATAACCTTCTGGAACTGCTTCACCAGCTTCGGGAACGGGTGCGGACCGGCGGCCGTCCCCAACAAATAGTGGGTGGTATCCAAACTTTCCACCCAATCCGCCAACGCCACATCAATAGCATCAGACAGTGCCTCACCGTGCTCGTTCTGAAACCGGCACCACCTTCGCCCCCATCAGCCGCATCCGATACACATTCGGCTGCTGCCGGGCCACATCCGCGCCCCCATATAAATAGTGCACTCCATGCCCGCATGAGCGCCGCAACCATGGCGGTGGCCATCCCATGCTGCCCCGCACCGGTCTCGGCAATAAGCCTGGTCTTGCCCATGCGCTTCGCCAATAACGCCTGCGCAGCACCTGAGTTTCCTTATGGGCGCCGCCATGCATGCAGATCCTCACGCTTCAAAAATATCCGGGCATTCCCAGAAAGCGGCAGGTTAGCACACTCGGTGATGGGGTGGGCCGCCCCAAATAATTCCGGCGCAGATCGTCAAGCTCCCGCAAAAAAACTCGGGATCGTTCAGCGCATCCACATACGCTTTTTCTAACTGGTCAAGCGACGGATACAACACCTCGGGCACATATTGGCCACCATACTCGCCGAAATAAGCATCAATCAGGGTAGGACGAGGATGAGTCATGGTAACAGGGAACCTCCTTCATGCGGGTCAGGTTCCCTCACAGGCCCATCGCCGCCGTGGTCAGCTGTGGTTATTGGGCCTGAATGATGAAGTCACTAAAGTTGGCCCGCTATTAAGCGCGCCACCACCAAAGTTTCTTCATCGTGTTCATAGCTTAAAAATTCTAGCCCCTGTCATGATCCCGCGCAACCGATTACGCGTCGGCGGCACCAGCCGCACGTCGTAACGCATCAAAATCAACCTGGGGCGCAGGCGCCGCATCAGAAGCATCACTGCTGTCACCGCCGCAGCAGCCGCCCGACGACTCTTCCCGCACCAACACCCCGGCGGCCCGCGCCCCCATGCTCGAACCCAAACCAAAAATACACCGACGCCGCAACCCCCACCAGCGAAATAATCAACAACCAGCTCACACCACTAAACGGCGGCACCGCGGCCACGGCCATCGCCACCCCGGACGCCAACCACAACGGGCCAGCAAACTGGTGCACCGCATCCCACACCTCCGGGACTCCCGCACCTCCGGCACCTTAATACCCACATACTTGTTCCCCGGCAAATGGCGAGTCCACGCCAACGCGCCAACCAGCACCAACACCACGGCAAGAGCAGCAGAACACATCCAAGAACGACCATGGACACCACTGTACCGTGCCGCAACCACGCCACCAACACGCTCCCGGCGCACCGGCAACACACCGCAGAAGTGCCGTAAACATGCTATAAACCAAAACCAATAATGCGATATGGCTAACACAAAAATAGGAGAATGTAGGGTACACCAATTAGGTTAAAAACCCTGACCAAAAATACCCAACACAAGGAGCCATCCATCATGGACCTTAAGCGAATAACCTCATCGCTGCTCTTCAAAATCGTTGTGGCCATCATTCTCGGCATCGCATGCAGCTTCTTCTTCCCCGTATGGCTCGCCCGCGTCTTCGCCACCTTCAACGGCCTGTTCGGTAACTTCCTCGGATTCTTCGTCCCCGTCCTCATCTTCGCCCTCATCACCCCGGCCATCGCCGGCCTGGGCCGCGGCGCCGGCAAATGGTTAGCCGTCACCACCGCCATCGCCTACCTTTCCGCCCTGGTAGCAGGCCTGATCTCCTGGGGGCTGGCCACCGTCCTTTACCCCATCCTCCTCGCCGGCCAAGAAAGCGTCAAAACCGGCGACATTGAAAAAGGTGCCCTAGAGCCCTACCTCAAGGTCGACATGCCAGCACCCATGGAGGTCATGACCGCCCTCATTCTTGCCTTTGTCGTCGGTGTTGCCATGACCAGCGTCAAATCCGACACCCTCTACGGTGGGGTTGCCGACCTGCGGCGCGTAGTCATGAAAGTCATTACCGTCATGATTATCCCCCTGCTGCCTGTCTACATTTTCGGCCTGTTCCTCTCCCTCGGCATGAACGGCAAACTCGTCGACGTGCTCTCCGCATTCTCGAAGGTGCTGGTACTCGCCATTGTTGTCTCATTCATCATGCTGATCGTCCAATACAGCATCGCCGGGACCATCGTGCGCAAAAACCCATTCCGCAGCCTGAAAAACATGATGCCCGCATACTTCACCGCCCTGGGCACCTCCTCGTCGGCCGCAACCATCCCCGTCACCTACGAATGCACCCGCAAAAACGGGGTGTCCGCATCCGTCGCCGGCTTCGTCATCCCATTGTGTGCAACAATCCACCTGTCTGGGTCCATGCTGAAGATCACGCTTTTCGCGTTCGCCGTCATGTTCATGGACGGCATGCACATTCCCCTGGGTGTGGCCGTGGGCTTCATTCTCATGCTGGGCGTCACCATGGTGGCCGCGCCGGGCGTGCCAGGTGGCGCGATTACGGCCGCGGTGGGGTTGCTGAGCGCCAGCCTGGGGTTCAACGACGACCAGGTGGCGTTGATGATTGCCGCGTATATTGCGATCGACTCGTTCGGCACCGCCTGCAACGTTACCGGCGATGGTGCTATCGCATTGGTCATCGACAAGCTTGCGAAAGGCACGATCCAGCGCAGTGAACTGACGACGATGATGAGCTCGGGCTTGCCGCAGCCATCGCAGGCATCGAGGAGACAGAGGAAAAGGAAGTGGAAGGAGAAGCAGAGAAGCAATCTGCCGACCAGGCAACCAGCAAGGAAGCTTAACGACGCACCAACGGGCTGACCCCTGCTCCTTTCAGAGGAGGGCGTGAGTGAGCAGGGTGCCCCTGCCCGTGATGGACAGGGAAAGCAGCCGGCGAAGCTCCCTTCAGGTTCTTTCGTCGGTCGGTTGGTCGATCGCTTTTCCGTGCACTGTACGGGTATTATTCGCTTCAGTCAGGACTGGGATGCCTAGAAAACTAATGAGATCACACCGCCCAGTGTGGCATGCCCGAGTCTGCCTTTACCATGCAGCTTTCTAGATCATCGGGAAAGGGGATCCCGCTGACCGGGGACGACCGCGGGGCGAGCCGCGTCACCCGTTTTTATCTACGGGCGCAGAGATGTATGTGGACATGCTTCGTGACTGTGCATGTTGATGTGGATATGAAGCTGAACATGCTGGTTCTATGTTGAATCAGCATTTGAGTGAAAATCCTGTTGGATTATTTTGGTAGCAGAGTGGACTGTTGTTCGTCCAACTATCATCTATTTTGTTTCATACATATTTGCTTCACCGTGAATCCATATTTTTAATTCTAGTTAGATAAATTTTTGAACACAAGTTAAATAATATCCCTGTTTTTAACTCTTGTCAAATTTTTGAAGCAGATTTGATAACGTGTTTATAGATATATACTTTTAATTGTGTCTATTGTAAAATTAACATATGTTAGTTTTGATTGGAGAAACTGGTGCTATTCACAATTTGATATAAGCCATCGGGTGCGGCTTGCCCGAGAATATGCCGGTATGCAACAGAGCGAACTCGCAGAGAAAACCAGCTTAAGTCGAACGTCGATAGCCAATATAGAACGTGGCGGCAATATGCCGCGCAAAAAAATCCATCGCCGCAATTGCATCAGTAACCGGCGTCGACCATAAGTGGCTCGCCACCGGTAAAGCGCCGGTTCTCGTCACCGAGACAAATAATCCTGGCATGGGTTGAGTTGAGCTATTTCTTACGCTTACTTATTTTAGCGTATACTTATAAGTATCGATGGTCTTTTGGTGGCCAAACCGCATTTCCCGATATCTGAATAAGCCCCTCTTCGGGAAAGTTTCCTCACCCCAGAATAAGGTGATGGGGCCTATCACTTCTGTACTTATCCTGTGAAAAATACTAGGTTATGTGTCATAACCAATGATAATGCTTAAAGGATGAATTTATGGGTTACCGGGAAGTAGCAGCAAAGCAGCATGGTTTTCTCCTGCCTTGTCAACTTACCAAGCAAGAGCTTCAGGAAGCACAGGAAACTGGTTTCATTATTGATCCTGAATGGGAATCTTACACCTCACCATATGTCTTCTACACCACACTATATGAGCCTTATACATTGGATAACTACTTAGGTTGGCTTGTAGCATTCCTACCATCCCACCGGAGGAACGGTTTCCCCAACCCCTATTTTGCAGGAACTGAAGCATTACGAATCCATAATTTTGTTGAGTCTTCGATCGGATGAGCCTTCCATTATGATCACTCCACCAGCATTAATGCCTCATATTAATGAGAAATACGGTCTGACTTATGTTATGAATGAAAACATAACTCCTGATGACTGGATGCTTGTCGACGATACTGAGTGGAGAAACATCCTTCCTGCCATGCGTAAATTTTTGCCCATGTTTATGATTTTGATGATGCTTTGGATACCGCATTTAGCGCTTATCATCGTGGTTATTCTTGGGATGAGATTGGCGGGCACTTGAGCCTGCCGTTGATAAATGGGCGAGTTACGAGACTGGTAAAAACTCCCACGAATGGTAAAGAAGTCCTTGAACTGTTCTTTGAAGAACGTATCCCTGCCCCCGACCTACAGACAATGAATCAATAGAATAAACCATGTCGCCCACACCTAATGACGCGAGAAGGCAGTCCAATAATAATCCCGCAGCCGTATTGGATCGTCTTATCGATTTGGTTAGCGCTCAAGTATCCCAAAATTTTTAGCTCTAAACAAGATCTCAGAGGCGATCCCAGGTTTAGGGGCTCGGGCCACTCATCAAGTTTTGAGTCAGCATCTTGCCGTTGAACTATCTAATCGTGCTCCAGGCGATATTATGATCAGCGGTGGTACTTCTCTCATACTCAGGGCGCCAAATGCGAGAATTACTGAAGATATTGATATTATCACCCGCTTCTATCCTTCTAAAGAAAAAACTAGATCAGCTATGTCGATCTATGTCCGAAAGACCCTAATGACCCTTTTTACATACAGATGCCGATTCAAGGACACTGTTAAAAGTCGACCGGGTAACAGCTTTGAGATTGATGTATATCTCAATGGGCGATACAAAAGTACAGTTAAGATGGATGCGGTCGAAGCGCGAGGCAGTGAGCTGGGCATAGACGGTAGATTTAATAATGAGGCTGTGGAGAAACTGCAAGTCCGGGATCCACTACTGACCAGTCACCGGAACAATCACGAGCTCTCCACCTTGCAACTGCTAAGCCCAGAAAAAAATACCTCGCTGGGAAAATAGCAGGCCTCTTCCCTATTCGTGGTGGTGAACTGCAAAAAGTTAAGCGGTGGAAAGACCTCCGGGACATCATGATCCTGGCCACCAATGTTCCCATTGACTCGGACAAACTCAATGACGCATTCTACGACCTCATGGATGATTCCAATGACAGGTTTGTTATTCCTAAGCCACGACACATAGCAGACCTCTTGGAACAAGCCCGGAGAAACCGGCAGTTCATCAATCAGAAACGATGTGTTTTTACCAGGCTGATAGGTTCTCAGTGGAGCCATGGTGCAGAGTGATATCTGATCTTATTTTTGATTTATGATGAAAATGCTATGTGGGATCTTAAAGCTAATAACCCACAATTACAACGTTTTGAAGCGCATAAGAACCTACCTAGGCTATCATTACCAGAGCTAGAGGACCTTGACTTTAATGGGTGGCGGGATAAAAACAACACAGATATCAATAAGCCACCTAGGATGCATGACTACGAAAGTGGTACGTTCAAACAGATATCTGCCACCACACCTCGTAATACGCTACCCCACGTTAGTGCCCGGATAAAGGGGATTCCTCAGCAGATGGTGCCTACAACCGAGTTTGGAAGACTCAGGTGCGGCTGTAAAGCTTATAGAAGATCCCGTTGCGCTTGCGTCCCAATCGGGTGGAATCCATGGGCTCAAGGAACATTCAGCATTGATACCCTTAGGGCACTTGCAGGAGGAGAACAGCCATACACATTATCTGAACAACAAAATCAGCACGACCAAAGTGGTCGCAATGATCAGGGTTCCCAGTTCTCAGCTTCTGAGCAAAACAATAATGTGAGTAGGAATCAACCGGATGAATCACTGATAGAAAAGGAAAATCTATTTCCCCCACAAGGCCTACCGGTCAACCAAGACAACCAGGTAGATCAACAAACTGTCCAACAACACATCAATCCACACAATCAGGAGAATTATAACCAACAAGGGTTAGGAAAAATGACTGTGAAAGTTCATGCTTATCCGAGCTCGCAGGTGTGTCACGCAAATCGGTGAGTGATTGGGAAATCGACAAAACCGTGCCCCGCCGAAGTGCGCTTATAGCAATAACTTTCGCCACTGGGGTGAATTTATACTGGTTAGAGACCGGCGGGTCATCCTACCCGCCCGAACCTGTCAAAGATGCTAAACCCGGTAATTCTATGGTTTAATAGAATTCCATGTTGAGAGTTTCGATCGGGAAAAAAATACATCGAGCTGCAATCCCAACACATCAAGGGCGCCGCGCCGAAATTGGTGGCAAACTTTATCTAGAAATGGGGGCAAGCTTTTCGACGATCTCCACGCCAGCCGGGTACTTCCCGGTTTCACCCCTGACAATAAGATCGCCATGCTGGAACAAATACGCGACGAGGCTGAAATCCTCATCTGCATTAATGCCAAGGACCTGGAACGCCATAAAATGCGCGCCGACCTTGGCATTAGCTATCGAAGATGACGTGCTTCGGCTTGTCGACGTCTTCCGCGATCGAGGCTTCCTCGTCGAACACGTGGTCATCACCCAAATGGAAGACGACAATCGCCTGGCCGTTGCGTTCGCCGAGCGGCGCTGCAACGCCTGGGGCTCAAAGTCGCCCGCCACCGCGTGATTCCCGGCTACCCAACCAATTTGGATTTGATCGTCTCCCCGAAGGATTCAGCCGCAACGAATAGCCGAAACCACCCGTGACCTGGTGGTTGTGACCGCGCCGGGCCGGGTTCGGGAAGCTCGCCACCTGCCTTAGCCAGGGTGTGTCACTGAGCACCGCCGGGGTGTGAACGCCAGCTACGCCAAGTTTGAGACGTTCCCGTTTGGAACCTGCCGCTGGAACATCCGGTGAATCTTGCCTACGAGGCCGCCACCGTGGACCTGAACGATGCCAATGTCATCGACCATTTTCACCTCTCCGCCCACGGTGAGCAGACCGTGAACTATAACCGGGATGTTGAGGCATTTCCCCTGCTCAAAAGCATGCTGGAGCGACTGACCGGCACTACCCTTACCAATCCCCTACCGACATGGGAGTGAACATGGCCGGCTATTGCATTGTGGACGATAAAGTTTGTTGGGATGCGAGTAACCAGGAAATCATCCGCCGCTACTTCAAGGCGCTTGTCGACGAAGCCCGGGACAACTCCGACTCCACCCAATCCGATCGGGACGCAGTCATCATGGCGAAGGCCGGCATCACCGTCGACAAGCGGGCGGTAGTGGCCCCCGCCCGCGCCGTGGAGGCCGCAACCGGGGAGCCCGGCTCCGCCATCCAGCTTCATGACGGCACCATTATCACCGGCGCCACCTCGGAACTTTTGGGGTGCTCCGCCGCCATGTTATTGAATGCCCTGAAATATCTTGCCGGCATTGATAGTGAGGTGCATTTGTTGTCGGTGGAGTCCATCGAACCAATCCAAACCCTCAAAACGGTGCACCTGGGCAGCCGCAATCCCCGGCTGCACACCGACGAGGTGCTGATCGCCCTGTCGGTGTCCGCCGCCAGTAATGAGGATTCCGCCTGGCCCTGGGCAGCTGAAACAGCTCCGGGGTTGCGATGTGCACACCACCACCATTTTGGGTTCGGTGGATGAAACCATCTTCCGTAACCTGGGCATCTTGGCGACCTCCGACCCGAAGTTCCAACGCAGAAGCTCTATCAAAAACGCTAACCAAGTGGTGCTAGCTGCACAATGTGGTCCACGCAGTGATTGAGGAATTCAATATCGTGGCTGATGACGATCACGGTTTTCCCATCGGCTGCCAGGCCGCGGAGTAATTCGGCCAGCCAGTTTGAGGTGATGGTAGTCAACGCCGGAGGGTTGGCTCGTCGAAAAAGCAAAAACCGGTACGTCTATGCTGAGGGCGGTGGCGCACACCAGTCGTTGTTTCTGGCCGCCAGACAGCGACAATGGGTGCCGAGTCCGCCAACTGGTCCAGGCCGAGCTGCGCCAAAAATTCTGGGCCCGCCTCCTGCGCAACGCTTTTCGGTAAACAGTTGGCGGTGCACATCCTGCATGACCAGGAACGCCCGGCCGGCTTCGCCGAAAACTCAACCGTGCCGGCCTGCACACGTTGCAAACCACACAGCACCCGGGCCAAGGTAGTTTTACCGGCACCATTGGGGCCAATAATGCCGGTGACCTTGCCTTCTGGGAAACACATGTCGGCAATGTCGAGCACGCGCCTGCCACCAAACGACACCTGCACCCCGCACGCACATGCCCCCGCCCTGCCGGAGACGGCTCGGGAACCCTATTCAGCTGCGGTTTTTCGAGTGTGCGTAACCCCAACTCTTGGGCCTTAGCGCCGAGGCTGAAGAACTCCTCCCCGTATACGTGTGGGCGACCCGGCCGCCTGCAATCAGCAGCACTTGGTCGACCAGCCCGCGGAGAAAATACAGGCGATGTTCCGCAATAATAATGGTCTTACCCTGCGCCTTCAGCCGGCCCAAGAGCGCCGCAAACTCGGTTATTGCCGCCGGATCCAGGTTGAAGTGGGCTCATCAAATAATCATGATCAGGGGTGGTTTGCGCCACGGCAGGCTGAGCCACCTTCTGCACCTGCCCACCCGATAAAGTGCGAGCGACCGCCCCGCCAAATCCGTGATCCCCACATCCCGCAATGCCGCGGCCGACCGTCTGCGCAGCTCATCCGCCGGAACCTGAAAATTCTGGCCGGCAAATGCCAGTTCGGAATCCACCTCAGTGGTGAAAAACTGGGTGCGCGGAGTTCTGAAAACACGGTTGCGCACGACTTCCCCGATCTCGTAGAGCTGCATGTCCGCAACAAATTTGGACCTAACCGCACCGTGCCGGTTTGGGTAACCGCGTAATGCGGAATCAGCCCGATGATCAACCGTAACACCGAGGACTTCCCGCTACCACTGGCGCCGCATAATAAGGTAATCCCTGGTTGCGGGGCGAAATTCACATTCTCTAGCACCGGCTGTTCCGGTGCCGCGGTATAGGTCACGCTGACATTATCTATGTCGATCATGCTTTCGCTTCCGCAGCTAGTCCCGTGTTTGTGTCTGCGCTGGTGTCTGCCATGATTGCCTCCAGTTCCCGTTATGATCGTTGTGCAATCGTCAAGGCCATAAAACCAAGAATGGCCAGCACCATCACCGCATCCCACACCCCAAACCTGTGGGTAGACAGCTGCGTTGGTCGGCCCGGCGCTCCCAACCCGCGAATGAGGGCTGCGGCCGCGAGCTCATCGGCGATCCGGGCCACCGCAGAGAGCAGGGGCACCACAATGTATTCGGCGGTGCGTATGGGGTGCAGCCAGGGTTTTTGGTAGCCCCGCAGTTTCATCGCTTCGACGATTCCCCGCATTTCATCAATGACGACGGGGAAGAATCGGAACATGACGCTGAGGGGAATCACAATCATATTGGGGAGCCGCATTTGGTGGAATGCCGTGGTGAATTCGCTGATGCGGGTGGTGCTGAACATCCATATGGCCACACAGAGACTGACGGTGAAGCGCAGCACCCAATAGCCAACAATGCCGAAGGCCACCCCGAACCAGTTGTTCATTCCCGGCATCCCAGGGAGTAGGGTTGCGCCGAAGCTGATGAGGATAATGGCCAGGTATCAGGAAGAATCTCAGGACGTGTCACAGGCAATGAAGTATCCCCAGGCAGATGATGGGCAGAGAGTTGATCGGGTGTTGAGGCCCATGACCAGCACATTGCAGACAATGAGGTAGAGCAGTTTGATGCGGGTATCAATATTGGTGCAGGGGGCTGGTAGGGTCGCCGAGCGTGCTCTTGTTATCGGCGTGAGTGGCGTTGGTGGTGGTGTTGTTGCTGGTCATTACACTATCCAGCGCGGGTGAAATGCTTTTGAGGGTGCCCATTCCGATGAAGCCGGCGATGGGGCAGACGATGAAGGTTGCGACACCCAAAATGAGGGATCATTGTTGGGGTGAAGACGTGCCGCATGGTGTCGGCGTATTCGGCGCTTTTCATTTGGGCTTCAATGTCGGCGAAATAGTCGTCGGAGTTAATAAATATGGGTGCGACGAGTGCCATGGACCAGGATTGGAAGACGGCGTACGCCAAGGGGTTGGTGAGTTTTCCCTGGTAGTTGCCGCTGCGGGCGATGGTGTCGCCGATGAGGTCCGGTGATGATGGCGGTGGGGGACAACGTACCAGACGTGTCCGGTGAACATCATGCCCAGCCCGGTGATGAGGCCGAGGATGGTGAGTGACCCGGTGCGGCACTTTCGCAAGGTAGAGCATGATTACAATGCCGTTGATGAGGGTGCTGATGATTCCGCCGACCATAATCATGATGGGTGAGAAAGGTTCCGAGCATTCCGCCGGAGAACATGACTACAAAATAAACGCAGCAGAATACGCCGATGAGTACTAGGTTCCTGGGGCTTCCATGGGTTGTCTCCTTAGGTTAGACTTCACTAACTATGAGACTAGCATTGGGCTTTTCGACGGTTCTGCTTACCGTTTGTGCTACTGTTGCCGTCCCCCTGGTTGCCGCCGGTGAGACCCGCATGCCGACCATTCCGGATAATAATCAGGCGCAGGAACATACCCGTATCATTGTTACTACGAGTCTGGTAGAGCCGGTGGCCGGGCCGGTTCATCGTGGTGATGTGTTATTGGTTCATGGTTCAGGGGTTTGATCACGCAGGCTAATAAGGGCGGGTTCCCTATCCCATGCCCGGTACCCCAATGGGGTGTTTGTGGTGTATTCGGCGTTTCCCGAGTGGTGGAAGCCGAGCGAGAATGTCGCCAGAATCTCACCGAGCACCCCCATGATAGGGGTATTGCGTGGATGATGCCGGCCGGCACGTTGGAGTCTATACCACCCGCTTTTCGACGGTCGATCGCCCGCCAGACGCAAACCACGAACCCTGACGGCACGTTTACCGCCCGCCTGGTGGTGGATCCACCTGCCCAAACACCTGGTGACCGGTGGGGCGTGTATGTGTATGCGGGTGCCGGCTCCGGTGAATCGGCGGAGGAAACGTTTGTGCCGATCCCGTTTTCTTCGGATCCGGGGCCGAACACGCCGCCAGCGCGACACCGGATTTCACCATTGATGCTGCCACCGTTGCGCAAGTGGCTCATGCTGCTGGTGGGAATGTCAGTACGAAGAATGGTGCGGCCCGGGATGGTGACCGGGTGACGTTTAGTCGGGCGGCGGATGCCAGCGATGGGATATCCGGTATCGAGGGGTGTTGCGGTGGCGACGGCGGAAGATATAACGTGGTGGAGGTCGCGGTGGCCGACCCATGGTTGAGAGCCGCGCGGGGAATGGGATGTGGGCGGTGACCGCTGAGGGTGTCGACCGGGGCGGATGTGGGCCCGGATTCCATGGTGCGCCGCGAGCTGGGCACTATTTCGGCGACGGGCGTTCCCGCTGTAGCAGTTTGGTGACGGTGCGTTGAGGCCCTGATTGCCTGAATGTGGCAGGAATGCTGCCATGGGTTCAATGTTGCTGGCGTAACGGTCTCCTTGCTGTCGTGCTAAATGGCATTCCACGAGCGCATTCAGGTCACGTGTCATAGTTTTCTGAGATTTTCCCTCAGTAAAGCTTGGCGAGTTCCGTGTTTGCGTAACGGATATCGGATTTCGAATAAAACCATCATCGTTAGTGATGTAAGGCAGGTTTCGGGCTAGGGGCTCGTCTGCGTGCCCAGGTTTCGTTATGCCCGTGAGCGGCAATGATTTCGTGGATAAAGGACTCCCAGCGATATGGATTTGGACGTTTTCAATCCTGGTCACTTGTTCTTGCAAACCTTCGACAAACCCGGTATATGGCATAGTCGATAAAATTTGCCATCCCTGTTCGTAGTCGCCGGCTTTGCTTGCTTGTTTTAATGCCTGGTAATACCGTCCTCGTGAGCGGTTGTAATAGTCGGAGAATATGTGCGGATGGGATGGGAATACCAGCATTGAGGAGGAGATATAGTTCGATGAGTCGGGCGGTGCGACCGTTTCCGTCGCAAAACGGATGGATCCATGCGAAAATACAGATGGGCGATAATCGGTCGAATAATCCATAGTGGTTTGTGCCAGGTGGCATCGTCTGTTTGTAGCTCTGTGATGAATGAGATGAACCTGTCCATGAGATATGGGCAATCTTCCGCCGGTGCACCACGGTAATCTTACCCACCATAACGCTGTGATATCGGAATTCGCCTGGTGTGACGTCTTCTCCCAGGGGCTGGTCTTGAAGAATTCGCTTGTTCCAACTCTTGATGAGGTCTATGGAAGCGGTAATTCCTGGTTGATGCTCAAGTTGGCAATCTCGTTGAATATTTCCAGAAGGTTATCAATTTCCGCCCTTGGTATTCAAGAGAGTCCGGTAGCGTGAGCTTTCCATCGATGCGTTTTTCCACCTCTTCCTCGGTCAGAGTGTTTCCCTCAATGCTCGTGGTGGCATGGATCCCTTTTGTTAGTGACACCTTATTGAGCTCTTGAGCTGCTGATGGTAGCAGATGGTGCACCGGAAACGTGGTCACATTTCGATAATGCTTCGCCCAGTTTAATAAGGGTTCCAGGTCCTAAGGTCATGGGATTAAAACTGAAGGAAATCCATGGGTGAGTTTCTTGATACTTTCGCTGTTCCATGCCACCATTTTAAATTTATTGTAGTAATTTGTCCAATTTTCTGTCTCATTATGTGTCCAAGTCTTATCTAGGTAATGGACGTCAATAGGGGTCAAAAGAATTTGGTTGATAGCGCATACTATCAACCAAATGTTGCTGAGGTGTCTCCGCACCTACACTACGACGAGTGTGAGGGACATGCGGGAGGGTTCGAGGGCCCTCGACCGCATGGGGGTCATTGGGCGCAAGGTAAATGACGTCGCCGGGTGCGACTTCGTTGTCTTTGCCGTTTATTGTGAACCGGAATCGGCCTTCGAGGATATTAATGATGACGGCCCGGGTGGAGGTGTGTTCCGTGAGGACCTGTCCGGTGTCCATGAGTGAACATGACGTGCCGCAATACATCGTTATTGACGAGGACGCGGGAGGTGGTGGCTTCCTCGGAGATCGGTAGGGTCGGTGTAAGTGTTGGTGTAGACGCCGGATTGGCTGACTGGGGTGAGTTGCCATGCTGTTGTCCTTCCTATTGGTGGGCTTGCGTCTTCCTACACTACCCCCAAAATAGCCAATAGGATAGGCCCATTATGCATGGCTTTATTGATTTAGCGTGGTTGCGGCCCACTATACGGTTTGCGTCGTTCGGGATTATCGGGGGTGGGGTGCATTAAACTTTCCCGCGAGAAGAAAGGTGCTTTGATATGACTGTTTCCGAACGTGCTGAGGCGATTTTCACCACCGGTTCGCTTCAGGCCCCCGAGTTTGCGTCCCTGGTCGGCAATATCGCTACCGCCATTACTGCTACGGCAGAGGCCCAGGCCGAGGCCATCGGTGCGCTGGGGTCGTATGCTCGCCCACTGGTGTTTACGGCAACCCATGATGGGTTTAGGCTTGCGGCGGCGCCCCGCCCTAAGGATCCGGCCGATGTGGAGTTGGATTTTGTGGTGCACGATATTGATGATGTTGCGCTCCGCACGGTCGTCGATACGCTTTTCGACGATTCCCGCAGCCTCACCAGCTGCCGCATGCCGCGCAGCTCCGCTGGCGAATGCTGCAAGCGTTATGGCGAAGCGGCATCATAGTTTTCAGTGTTACGCTGCAACAACGCGGAACGGATACCATCAGCTATTCGGGCAATATTGAGCATGTGGCGGGTCTTATCACGGGTTTAAGACGAGAAGAGTCGTCACCGAAACCATCGAAGATGTGTTCCAATTTGATGGTTTTCAGGGGGTCTTCGGACACGATTTTCCTCGCATGATTGATGGTACTTCCTACGCCATTAAGGCCACCGACGAGCAGGTGCGGCGGGTCACGGGGGCTTGTGGCCAGCCACGGCGGAACTCACTGGATTGCACCAGTGGGCAAACCACCTGCGCATAAGCCGGGCCGGAAACCCACCATTATGCGTAGGTTGTGTGCCGTGTCGGCGGGATCGCCCCAGGGTGGGCGAACAATTTACCCTATTATGATAGGACTTTGTGCAGGCCTTCAATATGATTTGGGCGGACAGCAGGGAGGCGTTCAAATACCAGGATTCGTAGTCAACCTCGACTGCATGGTTGTCGGTGACCGCTTTGAGGCTGGGCCAGAGCGGCGTGTCTGCCAGTGAGGTGCCCCGAGATTGGACCCCCATAGAAAATCCAGTCGGCGTCGGCCTGGTCCAGGACCTCGCGGAGAAGGTCCTTGCCGGCTTTGTTGGTGAATTGTTGCGATTCCGGTCGGGCGAGGCCGCAGTCGGCGGCACGGTGCCGGCCATGGAGTTTGTGCCATACACCTGGAATGCGTCGTCTTTGGTGCGCAGGGAATGACACTGTTTGGTACTTCGGCTGGGGTTTTCCTTTTGCAGTCGGCGGCGTCCACCGAGTGGGCGTCGAGAAGCTTCTTTGCCCTCATCTTTCTGCCTACGCACTCCGGCGATGGTGGCCAGGTCGTCTTTCAGTTTCGCCGCCGCCTTTGCCGGTCACTCACGGGGGCGATATCGCGGAGTTTGGTGAGGATTTTCTTCGTCGGTGCGTTCGTTGGCGCAGATCAGGGTTGGTTCAGCTTGCTGATCGCCTCAACGTTGGGGGTTTGGCGGAGTCCACAGTTAGCGATGCTGTCTAGATCGTATTGGGAACCGAATTTGTCCTTGATGAATTGGGGTATGAGTTCGGCCCCTTGCGCCGCGACACCCCGGGGACAATGCCCAGCATGAGGAGGTTATCAGGCTGGCCGGTGTTGAGCGCCACCACCCGTTGAGTGTCGCCGGCGGGCTCGGAAAGTATTAGCCCTTCGTTGGTGCTATTGGTTTTTGCCGCATGCTGCAAGCACGCCGACAGAGGCGACCGCGCCTGCTGCAACCAGGCCCAGGCCCCGGCGCGAAACATATTACTCATTCTTTTGAATGTAGCTTAGGTTTAACTAAAGTTGCAATAGTGCTTAATAGACGTCTTAGTGGACTCTTTCTCCTTCTAGGGGTGCTTGTGCTGCTGGTGGTGGCGAGTATCGTCATTGGTACCCGCACCATTGCTTGAGCGCCCTGGTGGATATGGTGAATGGTGTCGATATTGATGCCGCCGATGCCCGCGGTTATTCAGGATCTTCGGATTCCCGCACTATTCTCGGCATTGTTGTTGGCGCGGCCTTGGGACCGCCGGCACGTTGATTCAGGGCCATGCCGAAACCCGCTCGGGACCCCGGTATTTTCGGCATTAATGCCGGTGCCGCGTTGCCGTGGTGGTGTCGTTTACCTTTTTGCAGGTCACCAGTGTTACCGCGCACCGTTATTGCGGCGTTCGTGGGCGCCATTATCGCTACCATCGCCATGGTGTTTTCGTTTAGTGGCATTAACCCGGTGAGTATTTTTGCTGGGTGGCACGGCCTTGTCGGCGGTGCTGAGCGCCATGACGAGCGCCATTGTGTTGACGAACGATGACAGTCTCGACCGCATGCGGTTTTGGAATGCGGGTTCGATTGCCGGCCGGGATGTGACGGTTTTTACAGGGGTTGCCCCGTTCATTGTCGTGGGTGTGGTGGCCGCACTGGTGACGGCCAGACAGTTGAATGTGTTGAACCTGGGTGATGATATTGCCGCATCCATGGGTGTGGATACCCGGCGCGCCCGGCTGGTGGGCATGATTATTATTGCGCTCCTGGCGGGTGCCGCGACAGCGGGTGCGGGCCCGATCGGGTTTGTGCTCATTATCCCCCAGCTGTGATTCGGGTGGTGACCGGGCCGGATTACCGCTGGTTATTGCCATATTCCGCGTTGGGTGGTGCGATTTTGGTGCTGTTGGCGGATATATTGGGTCGGGTGATTGCGCGGCCCGGCGAGTTGCAGGTGGGTATTGTTTTGGCCGGTGGGCGCCCCGTTTGTGTTGTGTTGGTGCAGCGGAGTTGGTGGCCCTGTGAGGGTGATACATTCCCGAATTATTGTGGTCAATGTGGTGTTGGTGCTCGCCGCGGTGTTGGCGTTTGCGGCGAGCATTACGATTGGCGACCACCCCATTACTCTCGAAAAAGTATTCGAGGTGTTTATGGGTGGTGGTACGCGGCTGCAACGCACGGTGGTGCTCAAGTGGCGGCTGCATACGTGCCGTCGCGGCGGTGGCGGTCGGGTTGGCGTTGGGGTTGGCGGGTGCGCTCGCAGTCGGTGACCTGGAACCCGCTGGCCAGCCCGGACGTGTTGAGGATTTCCCAGGGCGCGTCGGCCTCGCGCGGTGACGATCATCGAGCGGGTGGTGGCACCGCGGGGGCCGGTGAGCCTCGTGGCGCGCTGATATAGGATCCACCCTGGCTGCGGTGGTGGACTTTGGTTGCTGAGGAGCGGGCGGGGCATGGACACGTTCCGGCTGGTGCTATCAGGCATTATGATTACGGCCCTGTTGCGGTCCTATATCACCCTGGTTGCTGCCAAGCGCGCGATATTTCCGGATGCGGCAATGGCGAAAACCCTGGCTGACGGGTTCCCTGGCGCGTCGAGCGCGAACCGGAGACCCGACGCTGCTGTTGTGTTGGGCCCTGATCGTGCCGACCATTGCGCGACGGCGTTTCAATTGCGGGCGATGACGCTCGGTGATGACCATGGCCGCCGGCCTGGGGGTGAGCGTCGATAAAGCATAAAGCACTATTCCTGCTGGAGTCGGTGGTGCTCACTGCGGTGGCGGTATCGGCGGCGGGCCCGATGGAGCTCGTGGCGTTTGTGGCACCTCAGCTGGCGATGCGACTTTGACGGAACACGCCGCCGCTGGTTGGTTCGGCACTCTGCGGCGCGGCATTGATAGCCGTGGCTGACCTGGTGGCGGGCGAAGGGCTGCCGATGGTGAACGCCGGTGGGCCTGGTCCGCGTCGGCGATCGGCGGGTGCATCCTGCGTACCTTCTCATCCAAACAAAACCGAAAAGAGCACAGGTATGAGTCGTTTAGCCGCAACAGGGACTACGGGTTGGTGGTGGCCCGAAAACTATTATTGATTCCCTCGATGTTGCGATCCCCAGACACACGCAGGTCACCACGCGATTATCGGCGCGAACGGTTGCGGCAAATCAGCACTGCTGCGGGCTATGGCTAATTTGCTGCCGACGCAGGCGGGTGAGGTGAGGTGACGTTGGATGGCACATTCGCGCTTTACGACGCCCGGGATCTGGCCCGCAGCCTGGGGGTTTTGCCGCAAACCCCGGCGTCTCTGGATGGGCTGATAGTGCCCGGACCTGGTGGCGCGCCGGCATCACCAGGCCTGGTACCGGCAATGGTCGCCGGACGGCAAGGACGAGGGTCGTGACCGCCCTGCGCATGACCAGGTGGATGACCTTGCGGCGGACCGGCACGGTGGATTCGCTTTCCGGCGGGCAGCGCCAACGCAGTGTGATTTCCTGGTCCCGGCCCAGCAGACCGACATCCTGTTTTGGATGAGCCCACCACCTACCTGGATATCGCGCATTCCATTGAGGTGCTGGAGCTAGGCACACCGCCTACGAGTCGGGGAGGTATGGCCGCACCATTGTGGATGCTGCTGCACGACCCTGAACTCTGGCGCAGTGCGCATATTCGGATAACCCGGTGGTCATGCGAGATGGGAGCCTCAAGGCGGGTGGGGAAACCGCAGATGTCATCTCCCCGACTTACTCAAAGCGCAGCCCGTTACCATGGATGCGATGGTGGTGGAATGCCCGGTGACCGGCGGACCTCTGATCGTGCCCGCGCCTGATTGGTGCGCTGGGTTCCCTGGATTCGTTTGCGCTGTAGGCGCCCGCGGCGATGTACCGCTTTCTGCAGTGGTGCATTCTTTTGCTTCACTGCGGTTTCTTGCTGACTGGTCACAGCAGGGATGCGAACATGTCAGCCGTGGTTTGCACCTTTCACGCTCTTGTCGCTCGTGCCTACAATATAGCCCACAACCTCGTTGTGCTTGCCCGGTGCGGGATCGCCATGGGGCATTTTCACCGTGAACATCCCCAAACCGGGTCGCACGGTTGCTGTCTTCCGGTTCGGTGCCGTGGTCACCGGGCACACCACTACCTCATCGAAGAAACGACCCAAGGCTGGGCGATGCGCGGGTTCCGGGCTTTGACCGGCAGGCATTTGGTGCGGGCCGAACGCCATTTTGGCCAGCCTTCAGGTTGAGGAGTTTTGTAGTGTCGCAGTTGTTGTAGGCCTGGACGAAACCCCATCTCGGTTTTCATCTCAATACGGTTGAGGGCGTTTGCCTGCCTTCCCGGCGGCTGCTTGCCTGGGCCACGCCAGTAGGCAGGTGAGGCAAGGGAGTGTTACAGTGCGGGCCGTAGGGCGGTACGAAAAGTTGACCCATCAATTTTTCCTAATTTATTTTGATCCACAATATCCTTATCTTATCGGTCCAGGTCAAATCTATCAATGCCCCTTTTTGGGGTTTAGTTCGTGTCATGAGGAGATGCGGTCAACCGCTTTTGTAGTGGCCAGGGTGATCATGGCGATCATATATTCTGATTGATAGCGCGAGATAATGGCGGCATAAAGCCCTCTGGTGGCGCCATGTGGTTTCCTGATAAGCGCGACCGTCGCATGTCGAGACCACGTTTTCGATGCTGAGTCCCATGCTGCTGGGCCGAATCTAGACTTTGGCACGGTGCGAGATATGTCGTAGGGTTGCAAGCGGTGAGGTAATGACGTGAATAATCGGATCTCATTGGCGTAAGGCTTGGCAGGCCCATGAACACTGAAAACCCGTCAACGGTGCATGCTTGTAGCAATAATCCTGCTGGTTGTGTAGCCGGGGCTGGGGCCACGCGCAATACAAGAGGATCAACGCGGTAGGCGCATCCAGCAATACGAAAAACTTCTCGACGCCCAATGGATGAGACAAGGACTGCGCCCTGGAGCATTGTCCAAAATCAGCAAATCACTCCCCGAATGCCCCAGGCTGGGCCGCATTCACCAAGTATGAACGATTCAACCTCAAATGGCGCGGTGACTATGTGACCCTCGCGCCCCCGTAACGACGTCTGGGGTGACCGTGTGAGCAAAAACCAATGATGGGACATTAGAAGCCATCGTCAGGAATCGGAATCACGAGATGCGCAATAGATTCCGATGTTATAGTTCTGACAATATCCGAAAAATAGCACTTGCCCCAGCACTATTGCGGGTGATACGTGATTGGTGGAAGACGAATATGCTCGAATTGAAACGCATAACCCATTCTTTCCTTTTTTCAGACGCTCTATGTCCAGCAAAAGATAATGGGAAACCACAATGCCCACGATGAAGCCGACACTAGTTTGGGAAATGGCACGATCTAGTATTGCGGTATGTGGTGAGATGGAATGTCTTCAGATGAGTAGTTCCGCAGCCGCGCCTCTCTTGGAAGCGTCCGCTGGTAGCCTGATATTGTAGAGATTGGTGGTTTCTGGGGCTTATCCGCTATCTGGGTCAGCCCATCCCCAGCTGCGGGTTTAGGTCATGGCGGTGAGCGGGAACAGTGCTGGAGCAAGCCGACTACACTATTTGCCATAGTTAATCCGGGTAGTACCAGCACATCCTTTATTCCCCGGAACTAGCGGGTGTTATCGAGAAGAAATGGCAAACACTATGGCGAGAACGGCACGTTCCAGGCTAACCCGGTCGGCACCCCTTTGCTGCCGGGGCTGAACTCCCAGCAATAAGCTGTTTGTGCGGGGATATGTTCATTCGCTTCGGTGCCGGCCTACCGTGGGCCACCCGCTCGGATACATTGCCACCGACACATTCGCCCGGTTCAGCCGCATGCTCGGCAAGAATGTGCTGCACACCCTGGGCTATGTTGCGTTCAGGCCTGCCGGCGGGCAATACGCCATCCAAGCCAGCACACACCCGGCGATCAAAACGCGAGAATCCATCGAAAACATGGAGCGCCAGCTGGGTCGTTTGGGGTTGGGGCACGATAAGCTTTCCGCGCCATCGCCACCACCAATGAGGACGTACCGCTGGACCCAGTGGTTTTCCTCGAATCTTCAACGCCTGGTTGTTCGAGTCCAGCAAGGCGCGCCATCACCGAACTCGTCCCCTCGGGAGGACGCTCCCCGGCCCTATCGGAGAAACTCGCACAGGTTCGATACCTCCGGACTTTAGCAATACGTAACCC
>BNJV01000606.1_pt1 | contig 59469 bp, 61 predicted proteins | sample 8540591 | NCBI WGS metagenome assembly BNJV01 (sample SAMD00202457, study PRJDB9452) | human saliva metagenome | host: Homo sapiens | reverse complement strand
CACTGATGGTGGCCGGGGGCTTGGAGGTCACGTCGAGGACAACGCGGTTGACCTCGGGCACCGAGTTGGTGATGCGCGTGGAGATGCGGGCCAGGACGTCGTAGGGCAGGCGCGTCCAGTCGGCCGTCATCGCGTCCTCGGAGGACACGGGGCGCAGCACGATCGGGTGGCCGTAGGTGCGGCCGTCACCCTGGACGCCCACGGAACGAACGTCGGCGAGCAGGACGACCGGGCACCGCCAGATCTCCTGATCCAGGCCGGCAGCCGTGAGCTCCTCGCGGGCGATCAGGTCGGCGGCGCGCAGGATGTCCAGGCGCTCGCGCGTGACCTCGCCGATGATGCGAATGCCCAGGCCGGGGCCCGGGAAGGGCTGACGGTTCACCAGGTAGTCGGGCAGGCCCAGCTCGCGGCCGACCGCGCGCACCTCGTCCTTGAAGAGGGTGCGCAGGGGCTCGACCAGCTCGAAGGTCATGTCCTCGGGCAGGCCACCCACGTTGTGGTGGCTCTGATGTTGGTCGCGCCCTCGCCGCCGCCGGACTCGACGACGTCGGGGGTACAGGGTGCCCTGGACGAGGAACTTCACCTCGCCGCCGGCGGCGCCAACCTCTTCGATGACCTGCTTCTGGGCGGCCTCGAAGGAGCGGATGAACTCGCGGCCGATGATCTTACGCTTCGCCTCGGGCTCGGTGACGCCGGCCAGGGCGGACAGGAAGCGCTCGGACTCGTCGCAGGTGATGACGCGGATACCCATGCCGCGCGCGTAGTCGTTCTCGACCTGCTCACGCTCGCCCGCGCGCAGCAGGCCGTGATCGATGAAGAAGCAGGTCAGCTGGTCGCCGACAGCCTTGTGCACGAGGGCCGCGGCCACGGAGGAGTCCACGCCGCCGGACAGGGCGCAGATGACCTGCGCGTCGCCGACCTGCTCGCGGATCTTCTCGACCTGCTCGTCCACGATGGAACCGGCGGTCCACGTGGGTTCCAGGCCAGCACCCTCGTAGAGGAAGTTCTTCAGCGCGTCCTGGCCGAACTGGGAGTGGCCCACCTCGGGGTGCCACTGCAGGCCGTAGAGGCGACGCTCGCGCGACTCGAAGGCCGCGACGGGGGTCTCGGTGGTGGAGGCCGTGACGGTGAAGCCCTCGGGCGCGCCCTGGACGGCGTCGCCGTGGCTCATCCACACGATCTGGTCGTCGGGGGTGCCGCCGAACAGGCAGGAGTCACCGGCCACGGTGGCCTCGGTGTGCCCATACTCGCGGGTGCCCGTGCGACCGACGGTGCCGCCGAGGGCGTGGGCCATCGTCTGGAAGCCGTAGCAGATGCCCAGGACGGGCACACCGGCCTCGAAGATCGCGGGATCGACGGAGGGGCGCACCCTCCTCGTACACGGAGGACGGGCCGCCGGACAGGATGATGGCGGCGGGCTCCTTGGCGAGCATGTCCGCCACGCTCATGGTGTGGGGGACGATCTCGGAGTAGACGTTGGCCTCACGCACGCGGCGTGCGATCAGCTGGGCATACTGCGCGCCGAAGTCGACGACGAGGACGGGATGCATGTCAGAAGCGTTCACCCTGCCAATGGTACCCGCGCGCGCCCCGCCCCGTCGCGCTCCATTACGCATGTCACCACTGCGCACGCCGGATACGGCGACGGCCCCGCCCCTCATGGGGGACGAGGCCGACTCGCGTTGCGCTGGAGCGCGCGGCTCAGCGGAAGATAGAGCGCAGCACCGGGAAGGCACCGGTGGCCACGGCGGCCTTCAGCAGGGTCGCCGATGATGAAGGGCACGAAGCCCTTCATCAGGCCCTGCTCAAGGGTCATGTGCGCGAAGGGATCATCCAGGCCAGGCCCAGGATGTACACGGAGAACAGGGACACGACGGCGGTCGGCGCCATGGTGAGATGCGACGGTCGGCGCCGCGCTGGGCGGCCAGGCCGGCGATCGCGGCGACGAGGAGGTAGCCGAGGATGTAGCCGAAGGACGCGAAGGCCCAGCCGACGTTCGTGCCGGTGAAGACCGGGACGCCCGGCGATGCCGAGGAGGGCGTACGCAGCGACGGAGACGAGGCCTCGGCGCGCGCCGAGGGTCGTGCCGACCGAGAGGGCTCCGAGCGTGCCGAGCGAGACGGGCACGGGCGTGAAGGGCAGCGGGATCGAGATGCGGGCGAGGACGATCATGGCGATCGTGCCAGCCGCCACCAGGGCGATCTCGCGGGCGATCGTGCCACCGAGGCGGTCGGCGAGAACGCGGTTCTCGCGCGCGGCGACGGGGGAAGCGGTCAGCGTGGTCATACGACACCTTTCAACAGGGCTAACAGCCTTTCATTCAACAATTGAACGATATGCTGCCCGCCACTCCCCTGTCAAGCACACGGGCGCAGATCTCAGGGGCGAGCGCCACACCGGCGCTCGCCCCCTGGAGCCCATGAGCAGGAATGATCAGTGCGCGAAGTGGCGCGTTCCCGTCAGGTACATCGTGATGCCCGCAGCGTTCGCCGCGTCAATCGACTCCTGGTCACGCACCGAGCCACCGGGCTGAACGACGGCCTTCACGCCCGCATCAATGAGCACCTGCAGGCCATCCGCGAAGGGGAAGAACGCATCCGACGCGGCAACCGCGCCGATGGAACGCTGCTCGGGAGCCTCGGCCACGACCTCGGACGCGCGAGCGCCCACCCGCACTGTCCACGTTGGACGCCGCCGCGTCACCCGTCGAGCGCGAGCCCAGCGTGTTCGCACGCTCAACCGCCAGCTTGCACGAGTCCACGCGGTTCACCTGGCCCATGCCCACGCCCACCGAGGCGCCGTCCTTGACCAGCAGGATCGCGTTCGAGCGCACCGCGCGCACCGTGCGCCACGCGAACTCCAGGTCCGCCAGCGTCGCCTCGTCGGCGGGAGCGCCGGCCGCGAGCGTCCAGTTCTCCGGGGAATCGCCGGGCGCGTCAATATCGTCGCGCTCCTGGACCAGCAGGCCACCGCTGATCTGCTTGAACTCGTACGAGCCGCGAGCCGGGCGGCTCGACCTGCAGGACGCGCAGGTTCTTCTTTCGCGCTCAGCACCTCGAGCGCGCCCTCCTCGTAATCGGGGGCCAGCACGACCTCGGTGAAGATCGGGACGATCTGGCGAGCCAGCTCCACGCTCACCGGGCGGTTCACGGCGATCACGCCGCCGAACGCCGACACGGGGTCGCAGGCGTGCGCGAGGCGGTGCGCCTCGGCCACATCGTCAGCCACCGCGATGCCGCAGGGGTTCGCGTGCTTGATGATCGCGACGCAGGGGACGCTCGTGATCGTAGGCGGCGCGCAGGGCGGCGTCGCCATCCGTGTAGTTGTTGTAGCTCGCGGCCTTGCCGTGCAGCTGGCGCGCGTTCGCGATGCCCGGGGCCAAGGGCCTCGTCGTCGGCCTCCCTCGTCCTCGAAGGACTCGTCGATCTCGCGGTAGACGGCCGCACCCTGGTGCGGGTTCTCGCCGTAGCGCAGCGACTCCACACGCTCGAACGCGTCGGCGACGAACACGGGCATGCCCGAGGCCTGCCCCTCCTCCTCGGGGGCCTCCACCACGTAGTCTTCCTCGGCCTGGTAGCCCAGGGACTCCAAGAACGCCGCGTCGGAGGCGTCCAGGTGGGTCTCGGCGGCATCGTCGAGGGTCTCGCGCACGTCCTCAAGATCCAGCTCGTCGGCCAGCCAGCCGGCGATCGCCAGGTCGTAGGTCGCCGTGTGGGCGAAGGCCTCGGCGGCCAGCACGCGGCGCTGCTCGAGGGTGAAGCCCTCCCCCGCCACGGCCTCGGCCACATCCGCGTAACGCTCCGGGGAGGTCACGACCGCAACCGACGGATGGTTCTTCGCGGCGGCGCGCACCATGGAAGGGCCGCCGATGTCGATCTGCTCGACGCACTCATCGAAGGACGCGCCCGAGGCGACCGTGTCCTGGAACGGGTACAGGTTGCACACGACCAGGTCAAAGGCCTTGATGCCCAGCTGCGCAATCTGCTCGCGGTGCGCGGCCTTACGCTGGTCGGCCAGGATGCCAGAGTGAATGAAGGGGTGCAGGGTCTTCACGCGCCCCTCGAGCACCTCGGGGAAAACCGGTCACGTCGTCGACCGGGGTGACGGCCACGCCAGCGGCCGCGATGCGGGCAGCCGTGGAGCCGGTGGAGACGATCTCCACGCCGGCCTCGCCAAGGGCGCGGGCAAGATCCTCCAGGCCCGTCTTGTCGTACACAGAGATCAGGGCCCGCTTGATGGGGCGCACGTCGATGGGTTCCAGGTTGTCCAGGGAGACGGACATAGTTCCTCCAGGTTGAGACCAAACCCAGGCGCCCAGGCGGGCGACGCCTCGCGGGAAATGCAGCCGCTCCCCGGTGGTGATCCACCCTCGCCAGTCGCGGCGACCCCCAGTCTAGTTCAGGCCCTCGCGCCGCGTCGCCTTCGTCTCGGGGTCTTCCGCGTCACCTTCGGCCCGACTCGCTTCGCTGTCCGCAGCCTCGTCGGCGGCAGTTTCGCTCGTCTCCTCGGGCATCGCCCGCGCTCGTCCGCTTCTCCCGCGTCGGTCACCGCTTCGAGATCCTCAGCCCCGGCCTCGTCGGCGCTTGCGTCCGCGTCGCCCACCCTCAGCGGGGTCGGAAGCCTCAGCCCAGGCCTCGTCCGTCGTCGAGGCAGTGGCTCCCCACCCGGGAGGCTCGCCTCGGCGGCGCGGCGACGCAGGGCCTCGCCCTCGTTGCGCACGCGACCCAGCGCCCCTCGCCGAGGAGGGCGCGCGTCGTCGGGTGGGTCGCCAGGGCGATGATCAGCGCGGGCAGGGCGATCTCGAGCACGAGGGCGAGCGTCGCCCACCCCACGCGCGGGCCCATCGACGCCAGGCGCACGGAGCCCAGGCTCATCGTCGCGCTCCACATCCACAGGGCCGTCACCGACGCGGTAATCAACGAGGCCAGGACCCCCTGAGCAGTCTGGTGCAGCAGGTGCCCACGACGGAACGAACGAGCCGCGACGACACCGAGGCCGATGCCCAGCGCGATCGGCGCGAGGATCACCCACATGCCGGGAGCGGTCTGCGGGACGGCACCCAGCAGGGGAATCGGCGGGATCGGACCCGGGCGCCAGCAACCGTCGGCGAATGCAACGAATCCGTCGCCGTCAAGAAGCCCGCGCCCGACCACCAGGAGGCCACCCACGCCATGATCGTCGGCGCAAACAGCGCCTGCCCGCCGACGATGAACGACGTGTCCGCGGCCGACGACGCGCCCAGGAGCTCCTGAATGCCCGCCATACGGCTCCACCCCGCGACGAGCGCAATGACCGAGGCAACGAACGACGCAGCCAGCGACGACCGCCACCGACAGGCCGCCCAGCTTCAGGCCACCCGAAATCCAGTGCTGCATCGACGGGCGCCTCGTGGTCGCGCGAATAGCCCGAGGCGACGAACCACACCGAGCCGATCAACGGAATCAACACGCCGCCGATCGTGCCCGTCCACCAATGCGAATGAATACCCGAGGCCCCCGCCAGGAGCCACGAGGTCAGCAGGAAGCCAGGCACGGCAAACAGCGCGAGCGCTGCGCGGATAACCCGCCGTCGTGCGCAGCAGAATCCGCACCAGCACGATCAGCAGAGCGCCCATCAGCGTCGGGATCGCACGATAGTGCACGTCACCCACGACCGACGTGCCGCCAATGACGGCGGCCCACAGGTCGCCACCCAGGCCGAGCGCGTCGCGCGGCGTCGTGTCATTCATCCACGAGTTCGAGCGCAGCGTCAGGTACGCGATCATCGTGAACACCGTGATCAGACCCCAGCCCGCGAAAGGCCGCCTCAACTCCCGCGAGCACACCGCGCGCCCACCCCTGCGGGACAGCCACACGGATCGTCGCTCGATCCGCCACGTACGTGGTCGTGGTTCGCCGGGGGCTGGGTACTTCTCTGATGCGCTCGCTCACAGGGCCCATAGTGTCAGAATCGGCCCGGGGCCGCGACGCTGCGCGCCGACCCCGGGCCGATTTGTGCTGTGACGTTAGCGCGAGAGGATCTCGCGCGCGATCTGCGCCGTCTGCGAGGGGTGCGACCCACGCGCACGCCCACGGCCTCGAGCGCCTCCGCCTTCGCGGCAGCCGTGCCGGACGAACCGGACACGATCGCACCCGCGTGGCCCATGGTCTTGCCCTCGGGGGCCGTGAAGCCCGCGATGTAGGCGACGACGGGCTTCGTCATGTTCTCCTGGATCCAGGCGGCCGCGCGCTCCTCGGCGTCGCCGCCGATCTCGCCGATCATGATGACGAGGTCCGTGTCCGGGGTCCGCCTCGAAAAGCCGCCAGCGCGTCGATGTGGGTGGTGCCCACGACCGGGTCGCCGCCGATACCCAGGCACGTCGTGAAGCCGAAATCGCGCAGCTCGTACATGAGCTGGTAGGTCAGCGTGCCCGACTTCGAGACGAGGCCGAGGCGGCCCGGTCCCGTGATGTCCGCCGGGGTGATGCCCAAGTTCGCCTGCCCGGGCGAGATGATGCCGGGGCAATTCGGGCCGATCAGACGCACGCCAGCCTCGAGCGCGCGCTCGACGACGATGGTGGAGTCCTGGACGGGGATGCCCTCGGTGATGAGGACGATCGTCTCGATGCCCGCGTCGATGGCCTCGAGGGCGGCGCCCTTCGCGAAAGGCCGGGGGCACGAAGATGACGGAGGCGTTCGCGCCGGTGGCCTCGCGGGCCTCGGCGACCGTGCCGAAGACGGGGAACCTCGACCTGGCCGTCGGTCACCTTGTCGGCGCCCGGGCCGTAGCCCTGCACGTCGAAAGTGACGGTCGTGCCAGCCTTGCGCGGGTTCGTGCCGCCCACGATGGCCGTGCCGGCGCTCAGCATGCGCTGGGTGTGCTTGCGGCCCTCGGCGCCGGTCATGCCCTGGACGATGACCCGGGTGTCAGAGTTGACGAAGATAGTCATGGTGTTCTCCTGCGGTTCTCGGGTCGTTACTTCGACGAGGCCTGTGCTGCGAGCTCGGCTGCACGCCGGGCCGCGCCGTCCATCGTTTCTTCCATGTGGACGAGCGGGATGCGCGGCCTCGGCGAGAATCGCGCGGCCCTCCTCGACCTTGTTGCCGTCGAGGCGCACGACGAGCGGCTTCGAGGCCGCGTCGCCCAGCGTCTCGAGCGCGCCGATGATGCCTCGGGCGACCTGGTCGCAGGCGGTGATGCCGCCGAAGACGTTGACGAACACGGAGCGAACCTGCTCGTCGCCGAGGATGATGTCCAGGCCCTTCGCCATGACCTCGGCCGAGGCACCACCGCCGATGTCGAGGAAGTTCGCGGGCTTCATGCCGCCGAACTCCTCGCCGGCCATCGCGACCACGTCGAGGGTCGACATGACCAGGCCCGCGCCGTTACCGATGATGCCGACCTGGCCCTCCAGGCGCACGTAGTTGAGTCCGGCCGCCTTCGCGGCGGCCTCGCGCGGATCCTGCGCGGCCACGTCCACCAGCTCGGCGTGGCCGGGGTGACGGAAGCGCGCGTTGTCGTCGAGGGTCACCTTGCCGTCGACCGCCCACACGGAGCCGTCGGGGCTGGAGACCAGCGGGTTGACCTCGACCAGGGTCGCGTCCTCATCGCGGTAGACGGTCCACAGGGTTTCGAGGACGGGGGCGATGGCCTCGGCCGTTTCCTCGTCGAAGCCCGCTTCCTTGGCGATACGGCGGGCGACCTCGGCGTCGATGCCGACGGCGGGGTCGAGGGGCACGCGGGCCAGGGCCTCGGGGCGTTCCTTCGCGAGGGTCTCAATGTCCATGCCGCCTTCGCGCGAGCACATCGCCAGGTGGCGGCGGTTCGAGCGGTCCAGCAGGATCGAGAAGTAGTATTCGGCGGCAATGTCCGCGCCGGACGCGATCATGACCTTCTTGACGATGTGGCCCTTGATGTCGAGGCCGAGGATCGCCTCGGCCTTCTCGTAGGCCTCGTCGGCGGTGTGGGCGAGCTTGACGCCGCCGGCCTTGCCGCGGCCGCCGGTCTTCACCTGCGCCTTGACGACCAGCAGCGACGCACCGTCCGCCAGGAGCTCGCGCGCACCCTCGCGCGCCTCTTCGGGGGTTGACGCCAGGCGATAGTCGAGCACGGGCACGCCGTGCTCCTTGAACATCTGCCGGGCCTGGTACTCGTAGAGATCCACCTTATTCCCTCCGTTGAACGTGGTGTGGTCAGCGCAATAATTCTAACGTGCGACCGGCGTCAAACGCGCCATTTCCTCCCATTATCAAGGCTTGTCACGGCCTTGACCGGAAGGCGCTTCCCTTTGTCAACGCTTTGCGTTGCGGGGAGGGCAGTTGGGGGCGGCCGCGTCCCAGCCACTACCAGGTGGGTGTAGCTGCGCATCGAAGCGTTAACACCGCCAGCAGGGGGCCCATCTGCCGGGACGGCGTTGCATCAAAACATCGCCCGGTGGGATCACCACGACTGCTGGTCCGCGAAAAAAACTCGCCCAGCGCGCCCGAAAACAGCATTATTTGCCCATTTTTGGGCTTGCGGGCGAACTATTTCGCGCGCACGCACACACCGGGCCAAGCAGGGCGAGCAAACATCGCGCGCAGGACTCAGAAACATGGCGACATTGAAACCAACAACACCACTGCACACCCACAACAGGGGACCTATGAAACCCGCATCACCTCTGCGCCCGAAACACTGCACCAAAAAATGCCCATTTCGCCCCGCAAAGGCGATGTCGGTTTCAATCCCAGCACAGGCACCAGCGAGCAAAGGCGATGAGGGGTTTTCAGACAATCAGGGCCACCTGGCCGACGGGGCCTGGCGGCGGTGCCCGTGGGCGGTGGCGGGGCCTGGCCGGGACATCGAGCCGACGTGCCCAGCCACACGCCAGCACACCCAGGCTCCACTGGTGTGGAGGGCGCCGGAGGGACCGGAGGGCACGGGCGGGCTTCGAGGCGCGGCGCCGAACGAAGTGAGGCCGCCCTAGCCTCGCGGGCGGCTCGGGGCCTCCGGCGCCCGAAACACCCGCGGGGCCACAAGCAACGCCACCAATGGGCGGGCCGCCGCCCACGGCGCAGCACGGCCCGAGCAAGGACCAGCCGGGAAAACGCTAGGAGATCTTCTCCATCGGGGCCATGCGCACGAGCAGGCGCTTCTCGGCCCAGGCCGAAAGCGGATGCGGGCCACGGTGCGCGGCCCCTCGCCTTCGATGCCGGTGACGGTGCCGGCGCCCAGGGTCGCGTGCTTGATGCGGTCGCCGACCTTGAGGGAGAGCACCGGCTTATCCTCGGCGGGCTTGGCGGCAGGGAGCCACGCCCATGCGCGTCACCTTTGCGCACGCCCGCGGGCTGCGCGGAGGCGCCACCACGGCCCCGGAGCCGAAGGCGCCCGTGTCGGCATCGCCCCACGGGTCGCGCCCCTCGGAGCGACGGGAGCGCCCGTAGGATCCCGAGCCGTACGACCCGGACCCGTAGGAACCCGCCGTAGGAGGCGCGCATGCGCTCCCCGACGTGGCTGCGCGGCGCACGTCGAGGAGCTCAGCGGGGATGTCGTCGAGGAACCGCGAGGGCGGCATCTCCTGCGGAGTCCCCAGGCGCTGCGCACGGCCGCGCGCGTCAGGTAGAGGCGTTCGCGCGCACGCGTGATGGCCACGTAGGCCAGGCGGCGCTCCTCCTCCAGCTCGCTCTCGTCGCCGAGGCTGCGCTGGTGCGGGAAGGTGCCGTCCTCCATGCCGGTGACGAACACGACCGGGAATTCGAGGCCCTTCGCGGTGTGGACGGTCATGAGGGTGACCTGCCCGCCGCGCTCGCCCTCTGCGGGCACCTGGTCGGAGTCCGCGACGAGGGCGACGCGCTCGAGGAAGTCCGCGAGGGTTCCGCCGGGAGCGTCGGCCGCGAAGGCTCCCGCGACCGAGTGCAGTTCCGCCAGGTTTTCCACGCGCGAGGCGTCCTGCGGGTCCTCGCTGCGGCGCAGCTCCGCCAGGTAGCCGGTGCGGTCCAGGACGTCTTCGAGGATGTCGGCCTGCGATGCGCCTCGAGCCTCCGCGGCGCGCAGGGTTTCGATGAGTCCCCAGAACGCTGCCGCCGACTTCGCGGCGCGCGGGGTGATGCCCAGGACCTCGGGAGCCGTCTCGGCCGCGGTCTCGGCAGGGGACGAGGCCGGTGCCGCAGCCACGCTCTCATCCGCAGTCTCGCTCGCAGCGGGGTTCTCCCCCGCCGCTTCACCCGAGGAAAGCGGAAAGCCGAAGAATCAGCCGAGGCCTCGTCCGGGGACGTGGAGCGTGCGAGCGCGTCGACGTCGATCCCCTCGCCCTCGCCCGCGGGGCAGCCGGCGCGCAGCCACAGGTGGCGTAGAGCCGCGCCGAAGGAGATCCCGTATTGGGCAGCGTGCGCGGCGATGGCTTCTTCGGCCTTCGCGCCGATGCCGCGCTTGGGGACGTTGAGGACGCGGCGGGCCGCGACCGTGTCGTCGGGGTTGGAGATGACCTGCAGGTACGCGAGGGCGTCCTTGATTTCGCGGCGCTCGTAGAAGCGGGTGCCGCCGACGACGCGGTACGGGATGCCCTGGCGCACGAGGAGTTCCTCCAGCGCGCGGGACTGCGCGTTCGTGCGATAGAAGACCGCGATGTCGCCCCATTCGACGCCGGAGTCCGCGAGGCGGTCGATCTCGCCGACCACGAAGCGGGCCTCGTCGTGCTCGGAATCGGCGGCGTCCAGGGTGATGAGCGCGCCGTCGCCCGAGGCCGTCCACAGGTTCTTCGCGCGGCGCCCCGTGTTGCGGGCGATGACCGCGTTCGCGGCCGACAGGATGTTCTGCGTCGAGCGGTAGTTCTGCTCGAGCAGGATCGTGCGCGCACCCGTGAAGTCGCGCTCGAACTCCTCGATGTTGCGGATCGTGGCGCCTCGGAAGGCGTAAATCGACTGGTCGGAGTCGCCCACGACCGTCAGCTCGGCCGGGCGTCACCCCATCAGATCCCGTCGCCCACGAGGGCGCGCACGAGGACGTACTGCGCGTGGTTCGTGTCCTGGTACTCGTCCACGAGGATGTGGCGGAAGCGCCGGTGGTAGTGCTCGGCGATCAGCGGGTTCTCGCGCAGCAGGTCGACCGTGCGCATGATGAGGTCGTCGAAAGTCCAGCGCGTTCGAGGCGCGCATGCGCTTGTCGTACTCGACGTAGGCGTCCGCGACGATGCGCGAGACCGGGTCCTTGCCCGCCGTCTCCGCGTAGCGCGCCGGGCCGATCAGCTCGTTCTTCGCGTCCGAAATGCGCGCCGCCACCATCTTTGGGGTGAAGCGCTTGATGTCCACGTCCATGGCCTTGAGGACCATCTGGATGAGGCGCTGGGAATCCTGGGCGTCATAGATCGTGAACGACGAGGACAGCCCGGCCGCCTCGTGCTCGTAGCGCAGCAGGCGCACGCACGCCGAGTGGAAGGTCGACACCCACATGCGGCGCGCGTCGTCCCCACGAGGGCGCCCGCGCGCTCGCGCATCTCGGCCGCCGCCTTGTTCGTGAAGGTGATCGCCAGGATCTCCCCAGCCCGCGCGCGTCCCGTGGCCAGCAGGGTAGGCGATGCGGTGCGTGAGCACGCGCGTCTTGCCGGAGCCCGCGCCCGCCAGGATCAGCAGCGGGCGAGCCCGCGTGCGTCACGGCCTCGCGCTGGCGATCGTTGAGGCCGCGCGTGAGCGACTCGGGGTCCACGCCCGGGCGCGAGGGACGCTCCCAGCCGGACGACAAAACCACCCGAGCACGCGGGAGGCTCCCACGCGGACGGCACCCCGATGCCCCACCCGGCACGGCGATCTCCGGCCACGCGTCGGAGCCCAAGGCATCCTCCACGTCAAAGGCGGGCACCTCCGGCGGCACGTAGTCGTCCTGGAAAACCCCGTCGGGGCCGATCAGGAAACCAAGGTCAGGCAAAGAAGTCGAGTCACTCATCGCCTCCAAGCGTCAAACCGCCCCACCCTCACCTGCGACCCCCGCCCCGGGTGGCACCAACCACGAAGCAGGCAGCACATGACGAGGCCGGGGCCTCCCCGCGCTGATACGCGGCAGAAACCCCGGCCTCGTCGAAGCGTTTACTTCTTGCGGTACAGCGACTTCGTCGCGTACACCGGCTCCGTCGTCACCTGGATGCCGAGCGAGCGGAAGATGCCCTCGTCCACGGGGCCCAGGATGACCGACTCGTGCACGTCGCAGTCGCGCAGCGAGCTCAGCTTGTCGAGGGCGCGGCGCGCGTTGTCGTCGCCGTTGGCGGACACCGCGAGCGCGATGAGGACCTCGTCGGTGTGCAGGCGCGGGTTGCGCGAACCCAGGTCGCGGGTCTTGAGGCGCTGGATCGGCTCGATGGACTGAGGGGCCAGGAGCTGGACCTCGTCCGGCAGTCCGGCGAGCTTCTTGAGGGCGTTGAGGAGCATCGCCGAGGAGCAGCCCAGCAGCGCCGACGTCTTGCCCGTGACGATCTGGCCGTCGGGCAGCTCGATCGCGGCGGCCGGCTCGCCCGTGGCTTCGGCCAGCTCGAGGGCCGGACGCACGACCGGGCGGTCCATGCGGCCCACGCCCACGCGGCTCATCAGCAGGGAGATGCGCGCCGACTGCACGGGCTCGCTCATCTCCTTCTTCTCGGCCACGAGGGCCTTGTAGTAGCGGCGAATGATCTCCTGGCGCGAGGCCTCCCTGCAGGCCTCGTCGTCGACGATGCAGTGGCCCGCCATGTTGACGCCCATGTCCGTGGGGCTCTTGTACGGGGAGGATCCGAGGATCTTCTCGAAGAGGCGGTTCAGGACCGGGAAGATTTCGACGTCGCGGTTGTAGTTGACCGTCTTGATCCCGTACGCCTCCAGGTGGAAGGGATCAATCATGTTGACGTCGTCGAGGTCGGCGGTGGCCGCCTCGTAGGCGATGTTCACCGGGTGATCCAGCGGAATGTTCCAGATCGGGAAGGTCTCCCACTTCGCGTACCCCGACTCGATCCCGCGCTTGTGGTCGTGGTAGAGCTGCGACAGGCAGGTCGCCATCTTGCCGGAGCCCGGGCCGGGAGCCGTCACGACGACGAGGTCGCGGCTGGTCTCCACGTACTCGTTGGCGCCGTAGCCCTCGTCCGAGACGATGCGCTCGACGTCCGAGGGGTAGCCGGGGATCGGGAAGTGGCGGTAGACGCGGATGCCGAGCTTCTCGAAGCGCTCCTTCACCTCGGCGGCTGCCTTGTTGTCGTCCGTCCACTGCGTGATGACGACGGAACCGACGTACAGGCCGCGCTCGCGGAACTCGTCGATCTGGCGCAGAACCTCGTCGTCGTAGGTGGTTCCCATGTCTGCGCGGACCTTGCGGCGCGCGAAATCCTTGGCGTTAACGGCGACGATGATCTCGACCTCGTCGGCCAGTTCGCGCAGCATACGCACCTTGTTGTCGGGCGTAAAACCGGGCAGAACACGCGACGCGTGCATGTCGTCGATCAGCTTGCCGCCGAACTCCAAATACAGCTTGCCGCCGAATTCGCTTCGTCGCTGGGCAATGTGTCGAGACTGCATCTCGACGTACTGATCACTATCAAAACCGATGCGGTGCATGCATCCTCCGAGGTCGCGGAAATAAAGGGGCCGTCCGTGCGGGGCGGTCAGGCGCTGTCACGCTCTCGGGATTCCATTGTAGGCACGCATGGGCCGCTCGCTACGGATGGGCGCGCGAAAGGGGTCTCGACCTCACACGATGTGTCGCTGCATCGCCCAGCGCGTCAGCTCGTTGCGGTTGGAGAGCTGGAGCTTGCGCAGGACCGAACTCACGTGCGTTTCGACGGTCTTGATGGAGATGAACAGGTCGTGGGCGACTTCCTTGTACGTGTAGCCGCGGGCGATGAGGCGCATGACCTCCTGCTCGCGCGCGGACAGCAGGTCCAGCTCGGTGTCGGTCGTGGAGACCTCGCCGGTCCCGAAGGCGTCGAGCACGAAGCCGGCCAGGCGCGGGCTGAAGGCGGCGTCCCCGGCGGCGACGCGACCGATGGCCTCGACGAGGTCGGGGGTGGAGATCGACTTGGTGACGTATCCGCGGGCGCCCGCGCGGATGACCTGGACGACGTCCTCGGCGGCGTCCGAGACGGACAGCGCCAGGAAGTGCAGGCCCTCGATGTCGCGGCACGTGCTGGCCACTTCGGCCCCGCCTCCGCCGTTTCCGCCGGGCAGGTGCACGTCGAGGAGGGCCACGTCCGGGGTGAGCGCGCGGCAGGCCGCGATGGCGCCCTCGACGTCGGAGGCGTCGCCGACGACCTCGAGGTCGGCCCCTGAGTTTTCGAGCTCGGCGCGCACGCCTGCCCGAACCATGGGGTGGTCGTCGATGACGAGGATGCGGATGGTCACTGTGTCCTCCAGTTGGGCGCTGTTTCTTCCAGGATATCGGAGCGGGGAACGCTCAGGGCGATTTCGGTTCCGCGCGCGAGACGCCTGATCGTGGCCTCTCCCCGGCTCGGCGCATGCGCCCCGACGATGGAGTCGCGCACGCCGTGGCGGTCGGCCGCGATGGTGGCGGGGTCGAAGCCCTCGCCGCTGTCTTTGATGAAGGCCTCCACGGCCTGGGGGCGCACCTCGACGTAGACGGAGACGGGCGGGGCGCCGTGGCGCACGGCGTTTTGGCAGGCCTCGGCGAGGGCCGCGACGAGCGCGAGCTCGCCGGGGCCCGGGCGCATGTCGCCGACGACGACCACGCTGATGGGCACGCCGTAGCGGCTCTCGACGCCCACGACCGCCTCGGTGACGGCGGCGTCGAGGGAGTCGGCGGCCTGCGCGTGGCCCGTGTAGAGCCAGGCGCGCAGCTCGCGCTCCTCAGTGAGGGCGATGGCGCGCACGCGGGCGGGGTCCTCGGCGGATGCGCGAATAAGAGTGAGGGCCTGGAGCACGGAGTCATGCAGGTGGGCGGCGATGTCGGCGCGCTCGGATTCGCGCACGCGCTGCGCCTGGGCCTGGGACAGGGTCCTTCGTCGTGCGCAGCCACATGGGGCACGAGGGCGAAGAGCACGCCCGCGACCAGGGCAGCCCCGATAAGGCCGCCGCGCAGCAGGATGACGGGCGGGTTGTCACGTGAGGCCACCATGACGACGCCGAGGCTGAGCAGCACGATACCGCCGAAAACCGCCCCGATGAAGCGCAACGACCGCCAGGATCTCACGTTGCGGCTCTGGCTCCACACGAGGGTGATACCGGAAACGATCGCGATGATCGCCCCCATGTCACGCCAGTCCAGCGTGTTCGTCGCGTTCAGGATCGTGCCGATGATCGCGGCGACGATCAGGGCCACGCCGACGACGATCAAGCGGTTGCGCGACACCTGGGCGGCGCGTTCCTCGCGCAGTCGGACGAGGCCGGGGCTGAGCGTGCCCGCCCCGCTTCGCTCCGGGGAATCCTCGGGGACCGTCACCCACAGCCACAGGTAGACGCCGAAGCCGAGACCCACAAAGGTCATGCAGATCATGATGATGCGCACGAGAGCGACCGACACTCCCAGGTGCACGGCCAATCCGGCGCACACGCCTGCCATCCAGGGCGCCGGCATGTCCGGGCTCGCGGCGGTCGCGCGCACGAGCGGGGGCCTGGCCGGCGGGCGCCGGAATGGGTGGAGTCCACCCCGGGTGGGGGGAGTTCACGGGTCTGCTCACGCTCCCATTGTGGCATGCCACGGGGGCTACCCCCGGGGTACCCCCACCACAATCAGGGGCCGTTCAGGGGGTCCCCTACTATCGGGACACCCCGTCTCTTTGGTTGAGTAGTGGTATCGATCCACGCCGTGTGGATCCCATCGAGAGGAAGTGCATGATGAGTTGGCCGAACGGTACAACAGACCCCGGTGCCCAGTACCAGCAGCGCCCGCCCCGCAACAGCTTCTTTGACGCGGTCCGAGGCTCGGGCTGGTACCGCGCTCAGCAGCGCGCAATCGGAGGCGTCTGCTCGGGCATCGCTGCTCACCAGGGCTGGGACCCTGTCGCTCGTGCGCGTATCGTCATGGTCGTCGCCACGTTCTGCATGCCCGTCGTGGCGATCGCTTACGGGCTCGCGTGGCTCCTCCTGCCCGAGGCCACCGACGGCCGCATCCACGCGGAAGAGGCCCTCGAGGGCGCTTCGACATTGCGGTGATCGGCGGCGTCTTCATGATCCTTGCGGGTCTATCCTCATCGCTGTCCGCCGTGGGCATCGTCGGAGGCATTGGGCTTGGATGGCTTCAGCTCCTGGCACTCGCCGCAGGCATCACAGCCGTCGTCGTGGTACTCGTCAGCGTCACCCGTTCAGCTTCAGGCGGGCCCCAGACGGGCGCGAACCGCACCCCCCCTCAGTACGGAACTCCGCAGTACGGCAATCCCCAGTACGGCACGCCCCAGTACGGGACCCCGCAGTACGGCACGCCCCAGCAGCAGGCGCCGGCGGCGGGAGACTCCGCCCCTTTTGGGACACAGCGCCCCGGGCGCTAAGGACACGGGTGCCACCATGCCGCAGCAGCAGAACGCGCAGTCCCCCGAGGGCTTCCCCGCCTACGGCGTCCCCGCAGGCAGCACAAGCAGCGCAGGTGCACAGCGCGTCGCAGGTGCCACCGCTGCTCGCCGCTCAGGGCACGAATGCCGGGCCGCGCCCGGCCGCCGCTCGCCCCACCCAGCCCCACCCCGGCTGGACGCCTCCGCCCACCGCGCCCAGGCCTCGTCAGTGGACCCCGCGTCCCATGCCGACACACCGCCCGCGTACCGTCTCCAGTCGTGTGAACCTCGCGATCACGGGCTTGCTGATCCTGGTGGTAGCCGCCGTTTTCGCCGGCATGTACATGGTTGATAAAGGACCCGTCATCCCGTTCATCACCGGTGAGACAGAGGGACAGACGATCGCCCGCATCGTTTCGATCGGCGGCGGCGTGTGCCTGATCATCGTCGGTCTCTCCCTGGCGATTGCCGCCCTGCGAGATCGCAGCGCCGGCTGGCTCACCACCCTGTCGATCATCGGCATGGTGATGGCACTCCCCACAGCCCTCGTTGGCACCCAGGCCTCTCACCCGACCGATTTCTACATCAACACGAACGTGGGCAGCATCGGGAGCCAGACGACGCTCGACTGGACGGTCGACACGGTCAGCGGAGGTAATCCGACCGGCTCGACCACGCTCGACCTGACCGGCGCGCCCGTCGGCACGACCAAGACGATCACGGTCGACTGGCGGGCCTGGAATCGACTCACCGTCCAGATGGCCGAGGGCCAGCCCGTGCAGATCATCTGCCAGTCCAGCATCGGCGGCCTGTCCACCAACATGGATAGCAACGGCTGGGCCGAACCTTTGGACAACTGCTCCGGCGTGACCGCCTCCTCCCCCGCCTGGGGAAAAGCCCTCGCTCGGCGGCATCACGATCCTCATCGCCGACGACGCGGACCTCGAGACGCTGACGATCGTGCAGTCCCCGACGCCTCGGGCACCTGGGGTTCCACGCCGGCGGCGCCTCCGCCACGCCCTCGGCGACCCGAGCGCAACGCCCACCCCGTCCCCTACCCCCACCGACTCCCAGTCGGGTAACTGAGGAAGGACCACGACTATGACCACCTCGAACGACGACCAGACCACCCAGCTGCCCGAAGTTTCGACGAGACGATGCCGCTGCCGACGACTCCCGCACCCTCCATCGGCGCGGGTCAGGACGCGACCACGGAGATGCCGACCTCGTCGCCGGACCTCTTCTCGGACCCGCTCGCGGTCTTCCGCGACGCCCCGACGACGCAGATGCCTGCCGATCCCTTTCGGGCAGACGCTGGTGCTGAGGGCCAGGCGGGCGCATCGGGCGCTCAGGGTGCACAGGCGCAGGCTGGCTCTGTAGGCACGGGCGCACGCACCGCCTTCGATCCGGCATCCACGGGTGAGAGGATTCCTCGGGGGCACGAGGCCGGGGCAGCCTCCGGCACTCAGGCGACGTCGGACACCGCCCCGGGTGCCCAGACGTGGAGCGCTCAGAGCGGACTCGCTGCCACGTACCCGCTGCCCGAGGCCCCCCGCAGGGGCGTGCGCGTCGGTTCTTTCGTGTGGGCTCTCCTGGTGTGTATGATGGGCGCTTTCCTGATCGCCGAGGCCTACATCACGAACCTCAACCTGCCGGTGCTCGGGATTAGCGCGATCGCGGTCCTCGGCGTCATCCTGATCCTCACTGCTCTTTCTCGGGCCGTTCCAAGAAGACCCCGAAGGCAAACGCCGTCTCCGCTCCTTCGAATCCCACGGACGCAATCCGCAGGGACTAACGCGACCGCGCAACGCGTGCACAAACGGGGTGGGCCCGGGAACCGATTGGTTCCCGGGCCCACCCCTGTTGCTGTCGAAGCGTCGCATCACAGCAGATCCAGCATGGCCGGTGCCACCAGCTTCACGACGTTCTCACGGCCTTCCTGCGCGCTGGGGGCATCCACCGCGTAGGCGGCCATCTGCTGGCAGGTCGCCAGGTCATGCATGCGCAGGGCGGCGCGCACGGCGTTGACCTTCGACGGAGCCATCGACAGGGAGGCGACACCCAGGCCCGTGAGAACCAGGGCCAGCAGCGGGTCGCCACCGGCCTCGCCGCACACGCCGATGGGCTTGCCCGTCGCACGACCGCCGTTGCAGGCGTGGCGGATCATCTCGAGGACCGCGGGCTGCCACGGATCCAGGAGGGACGCCAGGTTGCCGTCCAGGCGGTCGGCGGCCATCGTGTACTGCGTCAGGTCGTTCGTGCCGATGGACGCGAAGTCCACGATCGACAGGAGCTGCTCGGCACGCAGGGCGGCCGCGGGCACCTCGATCATGATGCCAACCTTGGGCAGGCCGTAGCCGCGTGCCTTGTCGGCGAACCACTTCGCCTCATCGGCGGTCGACACCATGGGGGCCATGACCCACAGCTCAGCGCCTGTCACCTTGTGGGCGGCGGCCAGAGCCTGCAGCTGCGTGTCGATGAGATCCTCGCGCACCTGGCACAGGCGCAGGCCGCGCACACCCAGGGCAGGGTTCTCCTCGGCGCCCAGGTCCGCGAAGCTCAGCGGCTTGTCGGCACCCGCGTCGAGGGTACGAACGACCACGCGACGCGACCCGAAGGAGCGCAGAACCTTCGTGTAGGTGTCGGTCTGCTCCTCCAGCGTCGGGGCCTCCGAACGCTCCAGGAACAGGAATTCCGTGCGGAACAGGCCCGAACCCTCGAGGTCGAACTTCGACGCCTTCATCGCGTCGTCGACCGTGCCGATGTTGGCCAGGAGCTTGACGCGGTAGCCGTCGTAGGTCGCGCCTTCACCAGTCGAGCCGGCCAGGGCGAGCGCACGGCGGCGCGAGCGTTCCTTGAGCAGGTCCACCTCGTCATCGGTGGGGGCGACGATCACCTCTCCGACGCCACCGTCGAGGGCCAGCATCGTGCCTTCGGCGACCTTCATGATGCCCTCGGCCTTGACGATCGCGGGAATGCCCAGCTGGGCGGCCAGGATCGCCGTGTGCGAGGTGGGGCCTCCGACCTCGGTGATGATTCCGAGGACCGTCTCCGGGTTCAGGGTCGCGGTCTCGGCGGGCGCCAGGTCGCGCGCCACGAGGACGACGGGCCCATCGAAGGCCGGGACGCCGGGCTCGGGCAGGCCACGCAGCTCGCAGATCGCGCGATCGCGCACGTCGTAGAGGTCGGTCGCACGCTCGGCCATGTAGCCGCCCAGGCCGCGCAGCATCTGCGCGTAGTCCTCGACAGCGTCATGGACGGCCTGGGTGATACCGAGGCCCTTCTTCAGCTTCTTGTCAACGGCCTTGGCCAGGCCGCGGTCACCCGCGAGCTGGGCGGTGGCCTTGAGGATCGCCTTCGTCTCTTCCGGGCGCGTTTCGCGGCGCGTCCGCTCAGACGAGCGGAAACGGCTGCGAGCGCCTCACGGACACGCGCGCCGTCGGCGGCAGCGTCGACGCTGCCCGGCTCCGTCGTGTCGACGCCGGGGGCGGGCTGGACGATCGCGGCGGGAGCTGCAGCGGTACCGGCTGAGACGCCGATTCCATGCAGGACGTCGTGCGTCGCCATCAGCTCACTCCTGGTCGAGGTCGCGCGAGAGCAGCTCGACGAGCGAGTCAAGCACCGCGCCCGCGGAATCATCCTCGGTGGACAGGGTGACGACGTCGCCGTGCTTGGCGCCCAGGGTCATGATTTCGAGGAGCGACGCGGCGTCAGCCTCCTCACCATCGAAAGCGATGGTGACCTCGACGCCGGAGTCATCAACGGCCTCGGCGAGGACGGAAGCGGGACGTGCGTGGAGGCCAACGGAGGAACCAATTGCAACGGTGCGGGAAATCATGGTCGTTCCTTTCAAATGCGGGTATGTCCATCGTGAGACACAGGTGCCCGTACGGCCCATGGTATCGGGCTTAGATACCCGCGCAAAACCCGATATCACGGACAGTGACATGGGATACATCACCCCCATAAATGCCGAAAAACCATGCAACAACGGACTCGCCCGCCAACCGAAACGACGCCACTGCGCAGTGCCAGCTCCGACCTCGCCGACGTGAGGCAAGACTCCCCTCCGCCTCACCAACTACACTAGAGAAGTACCGAGGGAAGGAAAGGAAGCGCGCATGAGTTCCCGCGAACCCACGCTGGCCGACGTCGCCGAGCTGGCCGGAGTGAGCCTGACGACCGTGTCGCGCGTTCTCAACAACCGCGGGTACCTCTCGGAGAAGACGAAGAAGAACGTCGCCGACGCGATCGAGACGCTCGGCTACCGCCCGAACTCGCTGGCTCGCGCCCTTCACGGCATGCGCACGCAGACGGTCGGCCTCATCGTTCCCGCTGTCTCCTCCCTTCTTCGGCGAGCTGGCCGTCGAGGTGGAGAACGCCCTCGCCGACGCCGGTTACCGCATTCTCATTTGCAATTCCATGGGCCGAGCGGACCGCGAGCGCGAGTACCTCTCGCTCCTCGTGGGTAACCGCGTGGACGGCATTATTTCGGGCGCCCACAACGAGGGCCTGGGCGAGTACGACACGATCCGCATGCCCCTGGTGACGATCGATCGCGAGCTGAGCCCGTCCATCCCGAACGTGCGCTGCGCGAATGAGGAGGCGGGCGCCATGGCAACGCGCGCGCTCATCGAGGGCGGGTGCCGCCACCCCCTGCTGCTCACCTCACGTTCGGGCCCGCGCAATCTGCGTGAGGCCGGTTACCGCGCCGAGGTCGAGCGCGCGAGCCTGACCCCGCGCGTGGTCACCGTACCCTTCGATACGCCGACACCGCAGCGTTTCGCGATGGTCCGCGACACCCTGGACGCGGCCCGCACCGAAGCTCCCATTGACGGGGTGTTCGCGACCGACGATCTGGCGGCCGCCGAGGTCCTCGAGTGGGCGCGCACGCGCAACCTGGCGGTCCCCACTGACCCTGTCCATCATTGGTTTTGACGGCACGGAGACGATGCGCCGCGCCCTCCCCCACTTGGCGACGATCCGCCAGCCCATCGAGGACATCGCCCAGGCTGCGGTGTCGATCCTGCTCGACCAGATCGAGGGCAAGGCTTCGCGTTCCTCGTCCGACGAGGCCGGGGCACACCCCGCTCAGACGGTTGAGTTCTCGGGCACGCTGATCCCGGGGCGTTCGATCAACGCCTGAGCGCCCCACGCGCTACGAGGCTTTCGGCGCTCACCTGTGCCCAGGTGATTGTCGCGCCCCTCGAGGCCCGCGGCCGCGCACGTTAACCCGATAGGTGGTCGCCTGGGCCCGTCAATGCGCACGTTAACCCGATAGGGTGGAGCATGGGCACCCCCTGCCTACGCTCCACTAGTAGGGCCCAGCTGCGCATGAAGGGGTTAACACCACCACCTCAAGGGCCCCGATGCCAGGAACGCAATATCCCCGCAACGGCTGCCGCAACAAAGCAGTACACACCCCGACGCCACCGAATCAACAGACGGGTGGGCGGCACCAGCACTGCGCTGATGCCGCCCACCCGTTATGTCGAGGCTGACTCCCGGGAAGCTCAGGCCTCCTTGGGGGTTACGTCGAGCAGCGCGTCACCGCGCTGGATCTGACCGCTCGCGACCGGGGTCACCGCGCCGAGCTTCTTCTTGTTCGTCACGACGACGGGCGTGATGGTGTCATAGCCGGCCTCGCGGATCACGTCGAGGTCGACCTCGGCAAGCACGTCACCGCGGCGCACGACGTCACCCTTGGCGACGCGGGGCGTGAAGCCCTTGCCCTCGAGCTTGACAGTGTCCATGCCGACGTGGATGAGGACCTGGACGCCGGAGGCGGACTTGAGACCGTAGGCGTGGCCGGTCGGGAAGGCGACGGTCACGGTGCCATCGAAGGGCGCGACGACGAGGCCGTCAGCGGGCTCGATGCCGATACCGGGGCCGAGCATGCCCTTCGCGAAGGACTCGTCCTTGACCTGCTCGAGCGGAACCACGGTGCCCGCGAGAGGCGAGGCGACGGAGAGGTCAGCCTTGGCCTCGTCAGAGAAGGACGGGGCCGGAGCGGCAGCCGGGGTGGCCGCGGGAGCAGCGGCGGGGGGCGCCACGGCGGCGGCCACGGGAGCGGCAGCCTTGGCGGCGGGCGCGCGGCCCTCCATGTCGGCCTTGCCGCGCGTCATGGCGTAGGCGAAGGTGAAGCCGAAGGACAGGACGAAGACGAGGACCTCGAGGGCCAGGTACGCGGGGATCGACTTGGGGATGATCGACACGAAGCCGACGAAGCCGGCGGCGCCGAGGGCCTGACCGCGCACGTTCAGCAGGGCGACGCCCGCGGAGCCGATGGCGGCTGCGGCCATGGCGCAGAAGAAGGGCCAGCGCAGACGCAGGTTGACGCCGAAGATGGCAGGCTCGGTGATGCCGAAAACGGCGGAGGCGCCACCGGCGCCGGCCAGGCCCTTGAGCTTGGCGTCGCGGGTCTTGAAGAAGACGGCCAGGGCAGCCGCGCCCTGCGCGACGTTCGCCATGGAGGCGACGGGGAAGATGAAGTCGCCGACGCCGCCGTTGACGGGCAGCAGCGGGATTTCGATGGCGGGGAAAGACTGGTGCAGGCCGGTCACGACAATCGGGCTGTAGACAAGGCCGAAGAGCAGACCACCGAAAACACCCAGCGTTGAGTAGGTCCAGTTAATGCCCCAGGTCAGGTACTCGGCAGCCACGCGGGTGACGGGGCCGATGATCGTGAAGGCCAGGAAGCCGGTGACCAGCATCGTGATGAGCGGGGTGAGCAGGAAGTCCGCGGTGCCCTTGAGGACCTTGTGCAGGCTCTTCTCGATGAGGCACATGACGTAGGTGACAGCCAGGGTCGGGATGACCTGCGCCTGGTAGCCGATCTTGGCGACGTCCATGCCGAAGATGTGCCAGTATTCCACCTTCGCTTCACCCGCGAGCGCCGCGCCCGTGTTCCAGGCGTTGAGCAGGTCGGAGGAGACCATGGCCGCGCCGATCGCGGCGCCGAGGTAGACGTTGCCGCCGAAACGCTTGGCGGCGGAGAAGCCAACGAGGACCGGCAGCGAGGCGAAGGCCGCGGAGGAGACCATGTTGATGAGGGCAGCGTAATCCGCGATCGCCGGGTACATCGGCGGTGAGGGACTGCTCGCCGAAGAGCCCCTCAGCGGTCATGACGTTATTGATGGCCATCATCAGACCGCCGGCGACCAGCGCCGGGAGGATCGGGACGAAGATGTCGGCAATCATCTTGATGAAGCGCGAGAAGAGGTTGCCGCCCTTTTCCGCTTCCTCCTTGGCCTCATCCTTGGAGACCTCACGCACGCCATGGTTCGCAACCATGTTGGCGTAGACCTGGTCAACATCGCCGGGACCGACGATGATCTGGAACATGCCGCCGGCGGCGAATGTGCCCTTCAGATCTTCGTTGTCATCGAGGGCCTGCTGGTTGATCTTGGACTCGTCCGCGATCACCAGGCGGAGACGGGTTGCGCAGTGCGCTGCTGCGCTGATGTTGGATGCGCCGCCGACTGCTTCGACGACCTCTCCTGCCACCTTGGCGTGATCCATTGCCGACCACATTCCTTTCTCAAAACCCCACGCGCAACGCCATTGTTACGCCGCGCTGGGCGGTGTGTAGCAATCGATTGACATACTACGGGTGAATGAGTCACAAAAGCAAGGTGCGAGGGGCATCGTCTCAGGTCAGAGCATGAGAGACCGCACACATGTGAAGAGGTCGTGGCCACTGTGGCAGCCACGACCTCGTCCGTCGGTTCTCAGTCGGCGCGCGCGGCGCTCACGTTCGTCACGGAAGCGGCGCCCACGAGCGTCACCCCTGCACCCGCGCCCTTCAGGAAACTGCGGGTGGTGAAGACACGCGAGCCGTCGCCCAGGTAGATCTCGGTGATCGAGCGGTCGTGGAGGATTTCCACGCGGCGTGCCTCCCCCGCATCCAGGGTGACGACGCGGCGGCCACCGTGGGGGTAGCGCGTGCCCGTCAGGTCGACGGTGAGGCGTCCATCGTCAAGAGTGATCACCAGGCCCGACTCCTCGCCGAGGCGCACGGACAGGGACCCCTCGTAGGAGGCGTCGAAGGCCAGGCGCCACGAGCGCGAGCCGACGAGCTCCGAAACGCGCGCCCCGGCCTCGTCCCCGGGAGCGCCCTCAAGCGTGGCGGGTGCCAGGGGCAGGCCCGGCAGGTACGGGCGAGCGATGACGCGGCCGCCGCGCAGGGTGAGGGCGCGCGGGGCGGTGAAGCAGTGCACCCAGCCGCCGGTCTCAATGGAAGGCTGGTCGTCCTCGCTAGCGTTGCCCGCCCAGCCGAAGAGGAGGGTCGGTATATCCGGCGGAGTGACAGCGGATCGTGCCATGATCTGGGGCGCGTAGAACTCGGTGCCGCGGTCAAGCTCCTCGAAGGAGCCGTCGGCACCCCGGAACTCGGTGCCCACGAGCTCGCCGACGATGGCGACGCACGGGAAGACGTTCTCGAAGCCCTCACGCTCGGGCGAGATGCCCTGGGGGCAGAAAATCAACACGTCGTGGGTCTCACCGGTCTCCTCATCGACGAGGCGCACGAGGTTCGGGCACTCCCACATGTAGCCGAACGCATCGAAAGCGCCGCCGGCGTCGGGGAATGTCATCTCCCCCTCGCACTCCCATGCGCGCAGATCGGTCGAGCGGTACAGCAGGGCCGCGCCGGTGAGGTTCTCGCGCTGGACGCCCAGCAGCATCCGGTAGGAACCATCCGCGTCGCGCCACACCTGCGGGTCGCGGAAGTGAGCGGTGTACCCCTCGGGCTGGCGGCCGATGATCGGGGGCACCTGCTTGTCGAAATGGACCATGTCGGTCGTGGTGACGACGCACTGGGTGGCCTCGCGCTCCCCCGTCTCGGGGTCCTTGTAGTTGCCGGTGTACCACAGCTCGACGCGGTCGCCGACCTCGATGGCCGTACCCGAGTAGGCGCCGTTCGCATCCTGGTGGGTGTCGGGCAGGATCGCGGGGGCGTGATAGTCCCAGCGGGTCAGGTCGCGCGAGGTGGCGTGGCCCCAGTAGACGAGCCGGCGCGGGTGCTCGGGCGTGTACTGGAAGAACGCGTGGTACGTCCCGCCGATCTCGATGAGGCCGTTCGGGTCGTTCAGTCGCCCGACGGGCGGAGCGACGTGAAAGAGGGGGTAGTCGGGATCCTGAGGGGCGCGCGACGAGGCCTCGGCTGCGAGGGCGGACGCGAGAAAATCTTCGGCCATGACCTCACGGTAACACCCCGAACGAACGAGCGCGCGGGCGGGACGGAAGCGTCCCACCCGCGCGCTGTCAAACGTGCGTCACACCTGTCGCAAAACGCGACAGGTCAACGAAAAGACCAGATCAGGCACCGGTCACGTCGTCGGGGTGAGCGTCCGCGTAGCGGGCAAGCTCCTCCTCGACGATGGACTCGTCCAGCTTGACGAACACCGGCGTGGGCTTGGCGATCGGGGTGCCAGGCGTGATCGGGTGACGCTCCCAGGTCGGAACCTGCGTGTAGTCGCCCGTGATGATCGGGTAGCCGTTTCGGCCCTCGAAGTCGGCGGGCAGGACCTGCGGGTCGAGCTCGGCGACCTCCTCGATGTAGGGCATGGGCGCGATCTCGCCGGCACCGCCCATGACGCGGTCGATGTCGTTGGCCGCGTGGGGCAGGAACGGGGAGAGCATGAGGTTGAGGTCCGTGACCGCCTGAGCCAGGGTCCACAGAACCGTCGCGAGGCGCTCTTGCTGCTCCGGTGCCTTGAGCTTGAAGGGCTCGGTGTCGGTCACGTACTTGTTGGCCTCGCCGACCAGGCGCATGGCCTCGGACAGCGCCGCCTTCTGACGGTGGTGGCGGATCAGGTTTCCGACGGTCTCGAAACCGGCCTCAACGGCGTCCAGGAGGGCACGGTCGACGTCCTCAAGCTCACCGGGGGTCGGGATCTCGCCGAACTTCTTGGCGATCATGGAGGCGGTGCGATTGACCAGGTTGCCCCAGCCGGCGACGAGCTCGCCGTTGGTGCGACGCACGAACTCGGCCCACGTGAAGTCGGAGTCCGAGGTCTCGGGGCCGGCAGCGCTGATGAAGTAGCGCAGGGCGTCGGCCTGGTAGCGCGAGAGGAAGTCGCGCACGTAGATGACGATGCCGTGCGAGGAGGAGAACTTCTTGCCCTCCATGGTAAGGAACTCGGAGGAGACGACCTCGGTGGGCAGGTTGAGGACGCCCAGGTCACCGGGGGTGCCGCCCTTGGAACCCTGACCGTTGTAGCCGAGCAGCTCGGCGGGCCAGATCTGGGAGTGGAAGACGATGTTGTCCTTGCCCATGAAGTAGTAGGACAGGGCCTCGGGGTCGTTCCACCACTTGCGCCACGCCTCGGGGTCGCCGGTGCGGCGCGCCCACTCGATGGAGGCACTCAGGTAGCCGATGACGGCGTCGAACCACACGTACAGGCGCTTGGTGGGCTGGTCCTCCCAGCCGGGGACCGGGATACCCCAGTCGATGTCACGCGTCATGGCGCGGGGGCGGATGTCCTCGAGGAAGTTCTGGGAGAACTTGATGACGTTGGGACGCCAGGTGCCGGACTTCTCGCGCTCGTCGAGCCACGCGGACAGGGCCTCGGCCAGTGCAGGCAGGTCAAGGAAGTAGTGAACGGACTCCACGAAGTTGGGGGTTTCGCCGTTGATGCGCGAGTGCGGGTTGATGAGCTCGGTCGGGTCCATCTGGTTGCCGCAGTTGTCGCACTGGTCGCCGCGCGCTCCTTCGGCGCCACAGATCGGACAGGTGCCCTCGATGTAGCGGTCGGGCAGGGTGCGGCCGGTGGACGGGGAGATGGCGGCGCGCGTAACCTGCTCGATCATGTAGCCGTTGTCACGCACGGTGGCGAACATGTCCTGGACGACGCGGTAGTGGTTGCCGGCGGTCGTGCGGGTGAAGAGATCGTAGGACAGGCCCAGCGCCACGAGGTCCTCGACGATGAGGCGGTTGTTCTGGTCGGCGAGTTCGCGGGCGCTCATGCCCGCGCCGTCGGCGGCCACCAGGATGGGGGTTCCGTGTTCGTCGGTGCCGGACACCATGAGGACGTCGTGGCCGGCCATTCGCATGTACCGGGAGAAAACGTCGGAGGGGACACCGAATCCCGCAACGTGGCCAATATGACGGGGGCCGTTGGCGTAGGGCCATGCGACGGCGGACAGAATACGACTCATAGCCCCTAACAATACTGCGTAGTGCTCGCAAACGGGGAACCGGCCGCATGTCGAGGAATCGAAACACCTCTTGGGCGACTGTGACCCGGGTGATACTCTTAAGAAAACTACTGAATTGTCAGGGAGGTCCCATGCCCCGCGCACTCATTATCGTCGACGTTCAGCCCACGTTCTGCGAAGGGGGCGCCCTCCCGGTGACGGGCGGTAACGCCATCGCCGAGGCCGTGGCCGCCTACGTGGACGCGCACCGCGACGAGTACCAGCTGATCGTCACCACACAGGATTGGCATATCGATCCGGGCGCTCACTTCTCCGAGACGCCGGACTTCGTGGACACGTGGCCACCGCACGGCGTGGCGGGCACGGCAGAGGCCGAGCTGCACCCGGCGCTCGCGAACGTCAGCGCGGACGTGACGGTCAAGAAGGGCCAGTACAAGGCCGCCTACTCGGGCTTCGAGGGAACGACCGAGGATGGCAAGACGCTGGAGGAGGCACTGCGCGGCGCTGGCATCACGGACGTGGATGTCGTGGGGTTGGCCGAGTCGCACTGCGTCGCGTGCACGGCCGTGGATGCCGCTCGCGCGAACTTCAAGACGCGAGTGCTGCGTCAGCTGACCGCGCCCGTCACCGAGGAGCTGGGCGCCCAGGCCCGCGAGTGGATGACGTCGGAGCACGTCGAGATCGTCTGAGGTTCCCAGACCTCGTTTTTAGCGCGCGGCGAGGGCGGCCTTGTAGAGGTCGTTCTTGCGCGCGCCCGTCGCCGCGGCCACCTCGGCTGCGGCGTCCTTGAGACGCATGCCTTCGGCCGCGAGCGCCAGGATCGCGCCGACGTGGTCTTCGGCGCGCGCGCTGTGCTCGTACCCGGCGACGACGATCGTCACCTCGCCGAGCACGTCGCCCGCGTCCTCCGCGAGCTCTCCGAGCGTGCCGCGGCGCACCTCCTCGTAGTCTTTGGTGAGTTCACGGCACAGAGCGGCGGCACGGTCTTTGCCGAAGACCTCGGCCATGCGCGCGAGAGTGGCTGCCGCGCGGCGCGGGGATTCGAAGAAGATCAGAGTGTGCGGGTCGGTGGCCAGGCCTTCCAGGTAGCGCGTGGCCTCCCCGTCCTTGCGCGGCAGGAACCCCTCGAAGGCGAAGCGGTCGGAGGGCAGGCCTGACAGGGCGAGGGCCACGAGCGGCGCGGAGGGGCCGGGCAGGACGGACAGGGGGACGCCCGCGTCGATGGCGGCGCGCGCCAGCCGGAAGCCCGGGTCGGAGACCGTGGGCATACCCGCGTCGGACACGAAGACGACGCGCGCCCCTGCGCTGGCGGCCTCGACGATGCCCGCGGACTTCTCGGCCTCGTTGTGGTCGTGCAGGGCGACAAGGCGGCCACCGAGCTTGATGCCCAGGCGCGAGGCCAGGGCGAGCGCGCGGCGCGTGTCCTCGGCGGCGACGATGTCCGCCCCTTGCAAGGCTTCGACGACGCGCGGGGAGGCGTCGCGCACGTCCCCGATGGGGGTGGCGGCCAGCAGGATCGATCCTCCCGGCTGACGGTAGGGTTCCCTTCCGCGCTCGTCGCGCGGATTCGGGGACGAGGCCTGGGCACCTCAGCGGGTCGGGTCAGGTCGGTCGCGGCTTCCATGCCGGTATCGTCTCACCCCCGCGAGAGGAGTGCACGGCGCGGGCTCGATGGGGAGCGCAGGACTGTACTAGAAGTTGTACACGAGGATGGCGAGGGGCTTTGTCTGGCTGACGTAGCATGAAACGGATGCCCATTAACATGTTGTTCTTGGAGACCCCGCATGCGTATTCGTAACCCCAGGCGATCGGTCCTCACCGGCGCGGTCGCAGCCCTCGGCGTCTGTTCACTCGTCCTGGCGTTCATCGCGCCCGGCGTCGAAGAAACCAAGGTCGACCTCAACGACGGCGGCGTGTGGGTCACCAACGCGAAGCGAGGCATCGTCGCACACGTGAACGTCCCAGCACGCCTCATGGACGCGGGGCTGCACGCAGCATCCTCAGCCTTCGACGTCTTCCAGAACGGCGAGCAGGTCCAGCTCTCTGATCAGGTGGCCAACACGCTGGCTCTCATTGACGTCACAACGGCCACCTTGACGTCGGCAGTGGACTACCGGGGAATGACCACGGACGTGCGCGGCGGCACGATCGCGGTCACGGACGCGCCCAACGGCAAGGTGTGGGCGCAGCAGGCGGACCACCCCGCGCACATCAACACGGACGATGCGGACGCCAGTATTTCTGACGTGCCCGGCGCGGTCACGACCGTGGACTCGGAGGGTAACGTCCACGCGGTGTCCGCCGAGGCTGGGCGCGTGACGTCGTTACTGAAGCGCGGTGCGCTGACGGACACCAAGACCACACCCCTGACGGGCATCGGCGCCACCGACTACCTGCAGATCGCGGCCGTCGGAACCGACGTGGTCGTCTGGGATCGGGACACTTCCACGCTCTACCTGCCGGGCGGCAAGACGCAGCGCATTGACGGTGAGCGCGTCGTCCTCCAGGACACTGGTCCGAAGACGAACGAGGTCCTGCTCTCCTCCCCCGACGCTCTCATCAGGGTTCCCATTGGCGGCGGAACCCCACGACCGTGCCGGCGCCCGCCCCCGGAGGCAACCCCACCCGCCCGGTCGCGCACAACAAGTGCGCGTACGCGGCCTGGTCGGCAACCGGCGCGTTCGTGAGGGATTGCCCCTCCGACGCAGATGACCGAGAGATGGTCGTCGACTCCCTCGCGAGCGCCGAAAAGGCTATTTTTCCGCACCAATCGCGACGTCATCGTGCTCAACGACATCGAGAAAGACGGCCTGTGGTTGCCCGACTCCGACATGATCCTGGTCGACAACTGGGATCAGCTGGAATCGAAACTCGAGTCTGAGAAAGAAACCGAGGACCAGTCCGTCGACGACATCGACAACACGGTCGCACCCGACCGTAACCGGGACAACACGCCGCCCGAGGCCGTGGACGACGACTTCGGGGTGCGCGCGGGAAAGACCGTGATCCTTCCCGTCCTCATGAACGATTCCGACGCCGACGGCGACTTCATGACGGCCTCAGCGCTCACGCAGCCGTCCCTCGGCCAGGTCAGCGTCGCCCGAGAGGGAGCGGCCCTGCAGATCGCCGTCAACAAGGACGCGTCGGGCACGTCGACCTTCGACTACGAGGTCTCGGATGGACGGGGCGGAACCGCACAGGCCCACGTGACGCTGACCGTCCACGGCGACGACATCAACGAGGCGCCCGTGCAGAAGATCGTGCCCTCCGTCTCCCTGGGTCAGAGCGGTCGGACCACCGTCAACGGGCTGACGAACTGGGTGGACCCCGACGGAGACCCCTTCTTCCTGGCTGGCGCGACCGCCCCCACGGGGATGACGGTGAACTCCCACGAAAACGGCAACGTTGAAATCATCGATGCCGGGCACGCGCCCGGCAAGGACGCGGTCGCGATCAGCGTGTCCGACGGGCGCGACGCGGGCGACGGCTCGATTAACGTCACCGTCAAGGAAAGCGCCAATGAGCCGCCGGTCGCAAACGCCGACCACCTCGTCGTGCGCGAAGGCTCATCCGCGTCGATCTCGCCGATGGCTAACGACACCGACCCCAACTCTGACACGCTCAGGCTCGTCTCCGTGGACGACGTGCCCGCCGGCATCACCGCCGTGATGGATTCGACGGCGGGAACAATCACGGTGGACGGCAACACCGCCGGCACCTACTACCTGTCGTACACGATCACGGACGGCCCCACGACCGCGACCGGCATCATCCGCGTGGACGTCGCCCCCACCGGTTCCGACCTGCCGCCCAGCACCGAGGACGACCTCGGGGTCCTGCCCGACGGCGGGCAAGTGCTCGTGGACCTGCTGGCCAACGACTCGGACCCCACCGGCGGCGTCCTCACCGTCCAGCAACTAGACGTGCCCACGGGTTCACCCCTGGCGGTCGCACTCGTCAACCGCCAGATGGTGCGCGTGACCGCACCCTCCGGCCTCTCAAACCCCGCATCGTTCACCTACACGGTGTCCAACGGGGTTGCCACGGCCTCGGCGACGGTGACGATCCTGCCCGCCCCCGCCAACACCGAATCCGCGCCGCCCGAACTGAACGACGATTCCCTGGTCGTGCGCGTCGGGGACGTGGCCTCCGTGTCGGTCCTGGATAACGACCGCTCCCCCGCGGGGCTCAAGCTCACGGTCTCCAGCGAACTCCAGCACGAGATCCCCGCCGACCTGGGCAGCGTCTTCGTCTCGAATAACGTCGTGCGCGTGCGCGGCGGCTCCCGGCCCGGTTCGGGGCGCATCGTCTACACGGTCTCCGACACGGCCGGTAACGTCGCCTCGGCCGTCGTCAACCTGACCGTCGTCGCCCTGGACGAGGATACGAACACGGCGCCTCGCCCGAAGGACGTTGTCGCCCGCACCGTCGCCGGGCACAAGGTCACGATCCCCATTCCGTTGGAGGGCATCGACGCCGAGGGCGACTCCGTGACGCTCGTCGGCATGGCCTCGTCGGCGCGCCTCGGGACCGTCACCCAGGTGGGGTCGAACTTCGAGTACACGCCCGGCAACGACGTCCAGGGAACGGATTCCTTCACCTACGTCGTCGAGGACGCCCTAGGCAAGCAGGCCATCGGCGGGATCCGCGTCGGCGTCGCCCCTCGCCCCTCCCTCAACCAGGCGCCCGTCGCGATGCCGGACTCCGTGAGGGTGCGTCCGGGCACCAAGGTGTCGGTCGCCGTTCTGGCCAACGACATTGACCCCGACGGCGATCCCCTGACCCTCGCGCAGGGGTCCGTGTCCGCGCCCGCGGGCATCGACGTAACGGAACGCGCCGGACGTATCGTCTTTACGGCGCCCCAGCAGGAGGGCACGCACGTGATCTCCTACTCCATCGAGGACGGGGCAGGCGGACGCGCCGAGGGCGTCTGTTCCGTCGTGGTGACGCCCAACGCGCCCCTGCTGGGCCCCCATCGCCCGCGACGACGAGGTGCCCCTGGCCGACGTGCAGGCGGCCTCCGGGTCCGTCTCGGTCGACGTGCTGACAAACGATGAGGACCCCGACGGCGACATCCAGGACGACACTCTTTCTAGCCCGGATAGTGGCGTGAGCGCCTCCGGCGGCACCCTCACGATTCCCCTGTCCCCCAAGCCTCAGACCGTCATCTACACGGTCACCGACCCCGACGGCCTAGCAGCCTCGGCGGTCGTGCGCGTGCCCGGAACCGAGATCACCCGCCCAACGCTGGACACCCGCGCCCTGCCGATCAAGGTCACGGCGGGAGTCACCAAGGAGATCGCCCTGAACGACTACATCGTCACCAGGGCCGGCCGCTCCGTACAGCTGACCGGCAACTCGAAGGCCAGCGCTGGCCTCGGATGGGACGGCTCCACACTGGTCAAGGACACACGCACGCTCACCTTCACCTCGCTGGAGGACTTCTCGGGCCCGACCTCCATCATCGTGGAGGTCACGGACGGCTCTGACCCCTCCGACGCGATGGGCATCGTGTCCACGCTGGCCCTGCCCGTCCTGGTCGAATCCGCCCACAATCGCCCGCCGCGCATCGTGCCGACCCGCGTCGACGTCGCCGCCGGCGAGGACGCCTCCCAGATCGCGATGAACCAGTGGGTCAGCGACCCCGACGGCGACGACCCGGCGGGCATGACCCTACACGATCACGGATAAGCAGGGTGGAGGGCGTCAGCGCCTCCGCCTCCGGCTCCACCCTGTCGGTGTCCGCCGACGCCGAGGCGCCCAAGGGCCAGGCCGGGCAGCTGACCATCGAGGTCACCGACCAGCAGGGCGCCTCGGCGAGCGCGAGCGTGCCCGTCAACGTCATCGCGTCCTCCAAGCCGCTCGTGCAGACCAGCCCGGGCGAGATCAGCCTCAAGGCCGGGGAATCCAAGACCGTCGACGTCTCCGAGTACGCGACGAACCCGCTGGCCGACCAGGGGCCCCTGACGGTGATGGGCGATCCCGCCACCTCCGCGGGCGGCAGCGCCACGGCCTCGGGGTCGAGCATCACGATCCAGGCCGACGCCGGCTTCAACGGCTCCTTCACCGTGACCTACCGCGTGCAGGACGCGACCAAGGACGTCGAGCGCGAGGTCCAGGGAACGATTCAGGCAACCGTCCTGGATAAGCCCGGCGCGCCCACGGGGGCGAGCGCGGTATCGAACAGCGCGGGCACGGCCCTGGTGTCGTGGAGCGCGGGCACCACGGGTGGATCCCCCATCACGAACTTCACCGTCACCGACCACACGCAGGGCGACTCCAAGTCCTGCGGCGCGGTCACCCAGTGCCTCTTCGACGGGCGCACGAACGGCACCGAGCACACCTTCTCGGTCACCGCGACGAACGAGGTCGGGGAATCCGAATCCTCCAACCAGACGAGCGTCCTCATCGACGCCAAGCCCGAAACGCCCGGCGCGCCCACCGTGAAGCCCGGAGACGGTTCCATCACCGTGTCGTGGACCCCTCCGGTCAACACCGGGTCCGACCTGGAAGGCTACGACGTGGAGCTCTCGCCGGGCGGTGTACAATCGCCCGGCGCAAACGAGACGTCCCTGACGATCTCCGGCCTGGAGAATGGCCACGAGTACAGGGTTCGGATCAGGGCTCGCAATAGGAACTACACGTCCGAGTGGTCGTCCTTCTCCCAGGGCGTGACGCCCTACGGCGCACCGGGAGCCCCGTCGGGCATCAGCGCCACCTTCTCGAATGGCACCGCGGAGGTCACGTGGAACGCACCGTCCAACACGAACGGTCGTAACATCGAGTACTACGAGGTCAGCGCTGGTGGCGCTCAGCCGGTTCGCGTCAGCGCTCCGCTCGCCTCCGCCTCGCTCAACGTCGCTTACTCCGAGCAGCAGGTCTCCATCAGCGTCACCGCCGTCAACGACAAAGACGATCCCGGCGCGCACACCTCGCCCGCGGCGACGACCACCGTGTGGGCCGTCGACCAAGTCAACGCCCCCACGATCACCTCACTGAGGGCCACGGGTAACTCGAAGGAGATCGCGTTCAAAATCGAGTTCCAGCCGGGCAACGGATGGAGCAAGAACGACGTCGCCGACTACCAGTGGACGCCCGACGGGGTCCACTGGGACTCCCTGTCCAGGGATGGCGATCACACCGTCACCAGCCCGGCGCTCACGGATGGCGTCGACGCAGCGCTCCACGTCAAGGTGACCGTCCGCAAGGGCGGCACCGATACCACATCCGAAGCGGTGGCCACCGGCAGCACCGTGAGTTCCTTCGGTCCCCCGCGACGCCATCCGTATCGTGTCAGCCCGGCGGACCCGGGTGGGTCGACTGCTACTGGGAACAACGCTGCCAGCGGAGGCCGCCCCACCCAGTTGATCCTCACCGGAAACACCAGCGAGACAATTCCGTCTGTCGTTGGTGCGGAATCGGGCCACCGCCCCTTCAACGTCGGCGAAGGCAATAGCGCCCAGCTATGCGTCAAGGCCGTCCAGACCTCGAGTGAGGTGGGAACACGCGAGTCCGGTCAACCGTGCGCCAACGCCACGGCCCCCAGGTACGCCCGCAGCCGCAGCGGCTACCAGGGAGAGGCAGGAAAGTGCGTCGATGGTCCATGCGGAGGCGGCCCCTTCTACAAGCAGGGAGTCGAGCTGTCGGGATGGCCGCCGAATGTAGCCGTCAGGTGTGAAGGAACATTCGCCGGTAAGACCACGTGGATGGCACGGCAGGTCGACGGAAACGGTTACTTCCGGGGCGTCACCGAATGGAACTGGGGTGGTTCCGTTGAGCCATACCTCGTCCTGGGTCCGAATAGTAACTACACCTGGTTCCAATGCCGCCAACAGTAACGCCCTCATCACAGCACCAGACAACCCACAGCACGACAAAGGACAACAATGGAAGTCACCGAAGATAACGCTCACTGGTTCGCGGACTCTTTCACGAGGATCACGAACAACGTCGGCAAGGCCCTCCTGGGCAAGGAAGATGTCATCCGCTTGGCGCTGACCTGCATGTTCGCCGAAGGGCACCTGCTCTTGGAGGACGCGCCGGGAACCGGCAAGACGGCGCTGGCACGCGCCATCGCCGCGACCGTACACGGGACGCATTCGCGCATCCAGTTCACGCCCGACCTGCTGCCCTCCGACATCACGGGCGTGACCATTTACGACCAGCGCACGGGCTCGTGGGACTTCCACAAGGGCCCCATCTTTGCCTCGATCGTCCTGGCCGACGAGATCAACCGTGCCTCGCCCAAGACCCAGTCGGCCCTCCTGGAGGTCATGGAGGAAGCCCAGGTCACGGTCGATGGCGTGCGCCGCGAGACGGGACGCCCCTTCATGGTGATCGCCACGCAGAACCCCGTCGAGCAGGCCGGCACCTACCGCCTGCCCGAGGCTCAGCTGGACCGCTTCCTCATGAAGACGTCGATCGGCTACCCGGGCCGCGAGGCCGGCATCGACGTCATCCTCGGCTCGGCCGCCCCCGACCGCACGCGCGCCCTGGACCCCGTGATCTCCACGAAGGCTGTCGCCGACATGGCGGACCTGGCGGCCAACAACTACGTCGACCGCTCGATCGCCGCCTACGTCCAAGACCTGTGCGAGGCGAGCCGCGCCGACTCCGAGGTCCGTATCGGCGTGTCCACGCGAGGCGCGATCGCGATGATGCGCGCGGCCCGCGTGTGGGCGATCGCCCAGGGCCGTAACTTCGTGATCCCCGACGACGTGCAGGCCCTGGCGGTGCGCGTGTGGGCGCACAGGCTGGTCCTGGACCCCGACGCCGAGTTCGGCGGGGCCACGCGCGAGGGCGTCATCGAGCGGGCACTGGGTGCGGTCGCCGCCCCGGTCATGAAGGGCTGAGGACTGTGGCACCGCGTTCCGTCGCCGACAAGCGCCACCTGCGCGAGCGCCTCGACGCCGTCACACGTGCGCGCGTCGGACTCGCGCGCGCCTCGGCGGCGGTCGCATCCTCCTGGCGGCGCATCATCGACGCGCTGCGCCGCGTCCGAGGCGTGGGCGCGCTCATGCGGCTCGGGTCCTCCGTGACCCCGCTCGGCTGGGGGACAACGCTCGTGGGGGCGGGCGCCGCCCTGGCGGGCTCCCTAGCCTCGTGGGTGGAGGCGGCCGTCCTCGGTTTCACGTGCCTGTCCCTGGTGGCCCTGTCCCTCCTGTGGTCGCTCGGACGGGCCGGACACACCGTCGCGCTGCGCCTGGCCAACACGCGTGTGACGGTCGGGGAAAAAGCGCTCGGCGCCCTGACGGTCACCAACCCCACGTCCCGTCGCCTGCGCGCCACCATGGTCGAGCTGTGCGTCGGCGCGGGCGCCAACTCGTTCCTGTGCCCTCCCCTGGGGCACGGTGAGAGCCACGAGGAGGTCTTCGCGATCACGACGACAAGGCGCGGCATCGTGGCCGTCGGCCCAGCCTCCACGATCCGCGGCGACAGCCTGGGCCTGGTCCGCCGTGTCCAGACCTGGTCCGACGCCACCGAGCTCTACATCCACCCGCGCACGGTCGCCATGAACGCCTCAACGGTCGGTTTCATCCGCGACATCGAGGGCGCGACCACGCAGGACCTGTCCTCCGCGGACGTGTCCTTCCACGCCCTGCGCGAGTACGTGCCCGGCGACGACCGGCGCGCCATCCACTGGCGCTCCACGGCGCGCATCGGCAAGCTCATGGTCCGCCAGTTTGAGGAAACGCGCCGCTCCCACCTGCTGATCGTCCTCGACCTCGACACCGACGCGTGGGCCAGCGACGACGAATTCGAGATCGGTGTCTCCGCCGCTGCCTCCATGGCGCGCGCGGCCCTGGTCGACGCGAAAGAAGTGTCGGTCCACACCCAGGCGGGCCACCTGAAAACCCCCACCCCGATGCACGCGATGGATTCCCTGTCCGGCGTGGAGCGCGTCCCTAGGCGCTGAACGCATCAGCGCGCTCACTCAGCGCGCCGGGACCGAGGCCTCCCAGGCCTCGACCGCCGTCGTCATCTCGGGATCGCGTACGCACCTGGCCGACCTGCATGCGGCGCTCACGCGGCTTCCCCTCGACATGGTGATCACCGGCGTGCGCATCGACACCGACTCGGACTTCGAGCTGCGCACCCTCGGCAACACGCCGGTCGTCGTCGCCCCGACCCTGGACGACTTCGCCATCGGAATGTGGAAGGCCCTCGGATGACGTCCCACCCTCCCCCACGTCCCGCGCGACCTCGCCGGCCCTGCGCCGCGGCGTCGACGCCCTCGCAGTCGTGTCGATGCTCGTCGCGGCGGCCCTCATTCACGGGCCGGTCTTCGGCGGACACGCAGGCTACGTCGCGGCCCTGGGGGGCCTGGTCGTGGGCCTCCTGGTCGCCGCACTCACGGCCGCGGCGCGCATGCGCGCCATCGGGTCGACGCTGGCGCTCGCCGCCGCCTATCTGCTGACCGGCGGGGCGCTGGCCCTCCCGACGACGACGCTCTTCCACGTGGTGCCCACGCGGCGAACCATCCAGATGCTCGTCGTCGGCCTGATCACCTCGTGGAAGGATCTGCTGACGGTCCAGCCGCCCGCAGGCATCTTCGTGGGCCCCGCGATCATGCCGTTCCTGAGCGCCCTGGTCACCGCCTTCATCGCGCTCACCATCGTGTTGCGCACCAAGCGACCGCTGTGGGCGCTGGCACCCGTCGGGCTCCTGGCACTCCTGGGCATCATCTGGAGTTCTCAGCTGGCGCCCTTCGCCCCTGCCGATCGGCCTGTTCAGCGTGGTCGTGGGCATCGCCTGGTCCGCGTACGTCAGCGGTCGCGCCCGCCGCGAAGGCAGCCGCGGGATCGTCGAGTTCAACGATTCCACGGTCACGCCTACGGCCCGCCGAGGCATCGGCGCGGTCACGCTGATCATCCTGGCCCTCGCGATCGCCGTTCCCCTCACGCGCATCGTCGTCACGGATTCGCACCGAGTGGTCGCACGCGACTACGTCGAGCCGCCGCTCAACCTCCAGGAGTATCACTCCCCTGCCACCCAGTTCCGCTTCCTCAACACGACCGATAAGGACACCGACCTGCTGACGGTGGACGGGCTGCCCGAGGGCGGCAGGCTCCGCCTGGCGGCCCTGGACTACTACGACGGGACCGTCATCCAGATCGCCGCGAACGCTAACGGGTCGGGTTTCCGCCACGTTGGCTCCTCGTTCTACGAGACGCCGCTGCCCGCCGGCGCCGAGGCCTCGAACGTGACCGTGCGCGTTGAAGACTATTCGGGGAACTGGGTGCCCACGGTCGACGACGTCCGGTCGCTGGAGTACACCTCCGATCGCGCGGGGCAGCTCGCGGACGCGCTCTACTTCCACGACCACCTAGAGACGGCGCTGTCCACGGTGCGCCTCGCGCAGGGGGACACCTACCGTGTGAGCGGCATCGTGCCCCATCAGTGGAGCGACGAGGAACTCGAAGGCCGCGCCTTTTCACCAATGGCGCCTCCCTCCGATGAGGGGGTTCCCTCCGACGTGTCCGACGCGGCCAACGAGATGATCGGGGACGCGGCGCCCGGCATCGCCCAGGTCCGCGCCATCCAGCGGGCGCTCCACGACGAGGGCTTCTACTCCGACGGCTCCGATCAGCTGTCTTTGCCGGGCCACCGCACGTCGCGCATCGAGGATTTCCTGAGCGCCGATCAGCTCATCGGCGATGACGACCAGTACGCGGTCGCGATGCTCCTCATGTTGCGCTCGCGACAGATCCCCGCTCGGATCGTCATGGGTTTCCACCCGGAGACCCCGGCCTCGGGACAGTTGACGCTGACGGGCAAGGACACGCACCTGTGGGTCGAGGTCCCCTTCGAGGGCGCGGGCTGGGTGCCCTTCGACCCGACACCCCCGCGCGACCACGTCCCCCAGACGGAGGTCCCCAAGCCGAAGCCCGACCCGAAGCCGCAGGTACTCCAGCCGCCAGACCCGCCGCAGGACCCCGCGGAACTGCCTCCGGACACCTTCGACGATTCGGACGATGACGAAGACGGCTGGCCCGCGTGGATCCGCGTTCTCCTCGCGGTCCTGGGCTGGGGTGCCGTGGGCGTCCTGGTACTCTCCCCGATCTGGGGTCTGCTCCTGTTTAAGGCGCTGCGTCGGCGACGCAGGCGCACGGTCGGCACTGACGAGGAACGCAGCGCGGGCGCGTGGGACGACGTGGTCGACTACGCGATGGACACGGGAGTGCGCGTGCCTCTGGGGTCGACCCGCCTCACGCAGGCGCGCACCATCGACGCGCGCCTGGAGGACCGGCGCGCCGAGGTTCCCTGCCGACACCGGCTTCCACCGCTGGGACGAGCAGTTCAGCCCGCTCACGTCGATGGCTCGCACCCTCGACTTCGTCGTGTTCTCCGACTCGGGCGCTCAGGGACGCGGCGCGGAACGCTCCTGGGAGATCCGAAACGAGGTCGTGGCAGCGATTTCGGACAAGACGCCCTGGTACAGGCGCTACTGGGCGCATCTGTCGGTGAGGTCGCTGTGGATGCGCAGGGTTCCCCTGCGCGTGCGCCTCGAACGCCTCACGGAGCTGCTCGCCCAGCGGCGCCAGAAGAAGACGACACCGGCGGCCACCGACGAGGCCACACCCTGAAAGGTACGGACAATGTATGAAATGATCGGTCCCGGGAAAGCCCTCCGTCGAGGTTCCCCACACCTGGCGGGGACGGTCGCGGTGAGTCTCGGGCAACGATTCCTGTGGCGCTTCTACCTTGTCAGCTTCTACACGCTCTTCGTGGTTGTGGTCTATGCACCTCTTAGTTGGAGCGGTCATTTCACCATCATCAAGCGACGTTCTGGTAATTTCGACTGATGCTATCGTCGCAGCTTTCTTAATCTTTTACGTTATCTCCACGGCAATGTTGGTAAAGACCGGTGCAAGTCCGTTCATGCGCCTTGCGGGCGTGCGATGGGTGCGAATTGACACGGGTGCCCCCGCCGGATGGAAATGCGTCGGGAAACTGATCCTGGAGAACATCGTCCGTTGTCTCCTCTTCGGCGTCGGACAGATCATCGTCGGCTTCGCCAGCATGGACGAGATGAACCGGACGTGGTTCGACCGCACGCTGGGCATCGTCCCTATCAACACGAGGGCGGGACGCGACACGTACAAGACGCCCGTCACCCCGCAGTCCCAGGCGCCGGCGCAGCCGGTGGTCCAGCCGTGGAACGCGACGGCCTCGGCCGCCGCCTCCCTCCCTCCTGCCCCATCCGTGCCGTCCGCACCGCTGTCGGCTCCGCCCGCGCCGCCCGCGCCTCCCACCCCGGAGCCAGAAGCGACGCACGTGCCGTGGGCAAGCGCCGCCTCCGCCCCGGTGCCGACGCCGCCCACGCAGGTCTCCGCGCAGGCATCCGCGTCGGCGGCCACGGCACCATCCTCGGACTACATTGGCTCGACCCCGTGGTCGAAATCGGACTCCGATGCGGCTGCCAGCGAACCCGCGGCGACCGAGCAGCCGCTGTCCTTCACTCCGCCCTCGTCCTCGTATTCGAGGGAGTGCGCCGGCCACCTCCCACCCCGAGGATGACGACGCTGACGACCGCACGCAGCTCGGGGTGCGCTACGACACGGCTCGCGTCACCTTCGACACGGGAGTGACGTACCCCTTCGGGGAACGATCGTGCTCGGGCGCAACCCGCTCGCCCCGGCCTCGCACCCCACGGCGTCCCCGTCCCCGTTGACGACCCGCAGCGGAGCGTGTCGAAGACCCACGTGGCGCTGACGGCGACTCGCGAGGGGGTCCTCGTCGAGGACCTGCACTCCACCGGCGGCACGGTCGTCGTTCGTGCCGACGGTGAGGAAACGCCGGTCCTGCCCGGCGCTCCCGTCCACGCGCGCGCCGGAGACACCGTCCGCTACGGGCAGCGGAGCGTGGTCATCGATGGATAGCGCAATCGCCGAGGCGGTCGGCCCGGCGGGCGCACGGCTCGTCATTGCGCACGCGGCCCGCACGGACGTGGGGCGTCGGCGCGTCCGCAACGAAGACTCGTGGGGTGCGTCCTTCCCCGCCTACTTCGTTGCAGATGGGATGGGCGGCAACGACGCGGGCGACATCGCGTCGAGGGCCGTGGTCGATGCGGTGTGCGGCTCGTTGGAACTCGGCGCGTTCGCGACGCCAGCCCTGCTGTCGGAGGCGGTTTCCCGCGCTGCGTCCTCGGTTTGTGCGCTGGGCGCCGGACACCGGGCCCCCGGGTCGACGCTGACGGGTGTTGCCTTCCAGGAGTACCGCGGCAAGCCCTGCGCGGCCGTGTTCAACATCGGTGATTCCCGTACCTATTTGCTCTCCGAGGGCAGCTTCGAGCAGATCTCCGTGGACCACTCCGAGGTGCAAGAACTCCTTGACGCGGGGTGCGTCACCGACGTCGAGGCCCGGGCGCTTCCCCGGCGTAACGTCATCACACGCGCGTTGGGGGCAGGAATGTCCGGCGATGTCGCCGCGGACATTTTCATGGTTCCCGTCCACTCCGGCGACCGGTGGGTCATCTGCTCCGACGGGCTGTCGGGGGAGGTGACGGACGCGCTCATCGAGATGATCGTGCGACACGTGACGGATCGCGAGCAGGCGACCGACGAGCTCATCGCACAGGCGTTGGGCGCCGGAGGAAAAGACAACGTCACCGTCATCATCGTGGATGTTGTGGAGGCCTCGCCCGAGTGGGGGCAGCCGAGCAGCGGCGATGAGACGGTCGATAACGATGCGACCCTCAGTGGCCCGACTCACGCTGGCCTACCGTCGGTGTCGGCGCAGGAGGGACCGCACGCACACAGAGTGGAGGAATGCCATGCGTAGACGCACGTGGACGCCCGGCGGCTACCCTGCCGCCGTGACCGAGCGCGGGATTTTCGTCCTGGAGCCGGGTCATGAGGCGCTCGCCCAGCGGTTCTGGGAACTCATGGTGGACGGCGCAGACCTGCCTGTCCTGTTGCAGGAACTGACGTCCGCGTTCGCCGCCAACCCTGGCGTCGCTGCCCAGTTTTGTCGCAATCATCGACGAGGGCCGATGGCGCGCACATCGCGGTGCGCGGCGCGTTCGAGGTCGTCGTCGATGGACCCGAGGGGACCGACGTCCGTGGCCGGAGGCAACGTCATCACGTGGTCCGAGTATCGTTTCCAGACGCACTCGGGGTGGCGGGTTGCCACGCCGGTGGACGGTCCCATGCCCGAGGCCACCCAGTGGCAGGTGCTCAGCGCGGTTCTGCCCGTGTGCACGCTCGCATCGGGCACGGTCGGCGAGGTAGCGTGCGGCACGCCCGCCGATTCTCCCGTCAAGTCCGTGGGCTGGGACGAGGTCGCCCCCGTTCTCGGTGCACCCGTTCCCTCTGAGGGCGCGCAAGCGACCCCGAGGTGTCGTTGACTCCTGATCCCGCCCCCGCCGATTCGGGGCGACGCGCCTGCCGACGGCGAGGGTTCCTCCGCCGATCTCTCCTGGCTCGCGGAGGCCTCGTCCGGGTCTGACGAACCGACGGGTGACGCCGACGATGCTTCCTTCTTTGCCGAGGATGACGATTCCCCCGCCGCGGCCTTCTTCGCGGCGGCTGCAGCCCCCTTCTTCGAGGAGGAGCCCCTTGGCTCTGAGGTGCCCGCCCCCCTCGCGGACGACGAATCTGACGAACCCGACGATCCCCCGTCGGCGCCCCTCCACGACTGCGAGGCTCCCGCAGCCGAGGCGTCGGCTCAGGCCGAGAGCACGGGGAGGAAACGCAAACTCCCTGGTACGATCGCGAGGAGGAAGCGGAGGAATCCTCGCCCGACGACGACCGCGTCTCCTCCGGTGACGCGCAACCGGACCCCGAACCCGAAGAGGAACAGGCATTATCCCCCGCCATCGACGCGGAGCCGGGGTACGCGCCCGGGGAGCAGGGCAGCGAGGATCGTGTCTCCCCTACGAGTACCTCTACGACGACGTGACCCGTGCGGGAACCGTCGAAGACGCGGCCGTTCGCCACGTTCGAAACTCCGATGTCATCGACGACGACCCCGTTCCCTGTTCCCCCACCCCACGGCCCCTTCACCGGTAACGCGCAGGAGGCTGACCAGGAACCCACCCCGCCCTCTCCCCGTCCCTGCCCATCTCGAGCGTTCCACTCCCGGCCACGCCCGCGCAACCTGAACCCCGCTCGACGTGCCCCCGGGCAGCTTCTTCATCGACTCCGTCCCCGGGCTTTCCTCGGACGCGCACTCGACCCCCACGGCGACGCCGAGCGCGACCCTACCGCCGCTTCATGGAGGCCACAGCCGACGGCGACCACGATGGGATGACGACGCTCCCTCAGCGCGCCCGCGAGCTACGCAACTATGCCCGCCACGTCAACTCTGAACCCGACGAGTCATCGCAGTCCGCGTCCGTGCAGGTCTCGCCATCCGCACAGGCCTCCCCCGTCGCGGTCGGTCCGCAGGTCCTGGCGGTCCTGTGCGAACAAGGCCACCCGAACGCGACCCATGCCTCGTCGTGCCGAGTCTGCTCATCGCCGCTGGGCAGCAGCTCCGTCACCGTCCCGCGCCCCAGCCTGGGCCGGATCGTCTTGTCGACGGGGGAAGAAGTGGCACTGGAGCAGGACATCATCATCGGGCGTCGCCCGCGATCGAGCGCAGGGGCCGGTCGGCAGCCCGCGCGCCTGGTCATCGTCCCAAGCCCCCGCAAGCAGATCTCACGCAGCCACTGCGAGCTACGGATCGACGACTGGGACGTGCGCCTGCACGACCTGGGTTCCAATAACGGAACGTACCTGACGCGCCCCGGGCAGGCCCCCGTGCGCCTGAACGAGAACGTTCCCACGGTGCTCAAACCGGGAGACGTCGTCGAATTGGGTGAAGAGATCTCGTTCCGGATGGAGGAGTAATGCGACGGCCACTTGACCCCCCAGCCATTCCCAACGCGACGTTCGTCCGACACCTCGGTTCGGGCGGCTTCGCCGACGTCTACCTGTTCCGCCAGCTGATGCCCCAGCGTGACGTGGCGGTCAAGGTCCTGCGACCGGACTCCAATGCCCAGGCCTCGGCCGCCTTCGACGCGGAAGTCAACCTGATGGCCCGCGTCTCCAACCACCCGTCCATCGTGTCCTTTTACACGGCGGGAATCACGGACGACGGCCGCCACTACCTGGTCATGGAATACTGTCCTCCCCCACACTTGGGCCAGCGCTCCAAAGAGCACCGGATCCCCGTGTCGCAAGCGCTCGACATCGGCGTGCGCATCGCCGGAGCGGTCGAGACGCTTCACCAGCGCGGGATCATTCACCGCGACGTGAAGCCCATGAATATCCTGTTCACACAGTTCGGGCACCCCGTCCTCACTGACTTCGGCATCGCCGCGCAGACAGGAACGGACGAGGAAACAGCCGGCGGGTTCTCCGTCGCGTGGGCACCCCCCGAACAGCAGGACGGGACAGGCCCCTTCGGGCCCACGATCGACGTCTACTCCCTGGCTGCCACCGTGCACGGCATCCTGACGGGCCACTCGCCGTTCGAGGTTCCCGGAGGAGACAACCGCGAACTCTCCGTGCTCAACCGGGTGCTGCGCTCCCCTGTTCCCGCCATCGGTCGAAGCGATGTGCCCGCGGAACCTGAGCGTATCCTCGCGATCGCCATGTCGAAAGACCACAAGCGGCGCTACCAGTCGGCACGCGAATTCGCCCTCGCCCTGCAGCACGTCCAGTCCTCGCTGCGCCTGACCCCCACTCCCTTCGAGGCCATGGGCGTGGAGGCCCCCACCGCCACCTACGAGGACGACGAGGGGGATGAAACCAGCGTCGCGCCGATCGCCGTTTTCTCCTCGCATGCCCCGACCCCGTCCTCGTCCATCGCGGACGAGGACGACCGAACCGTCACCGTCTTGACGAAGGTGGACCCCGCCCCGGCGCCCGCGAGCGCACCCGCGCCAGCCGCTGCGCACGCGCCCGCGAGCGCACCCGCCTCCGCGTCGGGGGGCACGGAAGGGGCCGAGGCGGAGGAACGCTCATCCAAGGGCTTCGGCGCGGTCGTGGCGGGGTTCTTGCTCGTGGCTCTGCTCCTCGGCGGCATCGCCTTCGGCGTGTGGACGGTGCTGCGCGGTGAGGGAACCACGAAGGCCCCCACGCAGTCCGCGGCCGACGCTCCTCCGCTTGACGGGCTTCCTTCGGCCAACACGAACGCGTCGATCACCGGCCTGTCGGGGACCCTCACCCCCGACGGCGTGACCTTCACGTGGGACGCGGCGGGGACGGGAACCACGTACCTGTACCACGTCGAAGACCCGAAGGAAGAGCACGCGGTACGCCAGACGAAAGAAACCTCGGTCACCGTGCCCGCCGTGCCTGGGCGCACGTGCCTGTCCGTCGCCGTGCGTAACTCGGACGGACGCTCGTCCAACGAGGCCATCGAATGCGTGGAGACACCATGAGCACCGCGGGCAACGAGCACAAGGCGATCGTGGAGGAGTCGGCGGTTGTCGACTACTGCGGCGAAATCTACCCAATCCGAGCGGATCAGGAATTCCTGATCGGACGCGAAGCCGACCTGTGTATCGACGACAATCCGTTCCTGCATCGGCGCCTCGTGCGCATCAGCTGTCACGACGGCATGTGGTGGCTGGATAACGTCGGGTCGCGCATCGCGGTCACCGTCGCCGACGAGTCCGGGTCTATGCAGGCGCGGGTCGGTCCCGGGGCTCGCATCCCGCTTGTGTTCGACTCTGTCGTCGTCGTGTTCGCAGCCGGTCCGACGACCTATGAGTTCTCCGTCACCGTGAAGGGGACGACGTTCCGCAGCTACAGCGCCCCGGCCGTTGACTCCGGCGAAGTCACCGTAGGGGAAGCGCGTTTCACGCCGTCACAATATCTGCTGATTCTGGCACTGTGCGAACCTTGGCTGACGCAGGCCGGGTCGGGTCCCACCGACATTCCTCGTAACGTCGAGGCGGCGACCCGGCTGGGGTGGTCGATCACCCGTTTCAACCGAAAACTCGACAACGTCGCCGACAAGCTCGATCGGATGGGTGTTCCCGGTATGCGCGGCCGGCCCGGGTCCTGGCGACGCACCGGCGCGTCCGACTGGTCGAATACGCGGTCGCCGCGCGGCTGGTTTCCAGCGCTGACCTGCCTCTTCTTGACGAGGAGAGACAACGTAACCGCGCCTCTCAAGCGCCCACCGGGAAGGACCGGAGATGAAAATCAAACTGACGCTCCGCGGGCGTACCCGCGAGGATATCGACCTGCTTGTCACCACCGATGCAACAGCGACGGTCGGAGATGTTGCCGCCGTTCTGGCGGCTGCCGGACCAGAGGGGGCCGGTCCCTGCCGTTGATCCCGAGTCGGTCACCCTGCGTATTCTCGATCCGCTTGGAGGCCGAGTCGTCTCTGTCCTACCACCATCAGCATTCGTGACTGAAACCGTGCTCCACTCGGGTTCTCTCATCGACATCGCATCCACCGATGGCGCGGTTTCCATGGGTGAAGTCGCCGGTGAACTTCGAATCCTCGCTGGTCCAGATGCAGGCATGCGAGTCCCTCTGTCCTTCGGTGGAACGATCATCGGGCGTTCTGCTGCGTGCGCAATTACCCTTGCGGATCCCCGCGTCTCAAAAAAACATGCACGCATCACCATCGGTTCCAGTATCGAAATCCGCGACCTCAACTCAGCGAATGGTGTTATCGTCGGTGATCAGCGCATCCAGAAGACAACAGTTAAACCGGATGATGTCATAACCCTGGGAAGCACCCAGATCCAACTCATCCAGACACGACAGCCCGAGTCCGTTGGAGAATCCACAGACATCGCGTTCACGCGTCCACCGCAGGTTCTTCCCAGGATCGGAAGACGCAGATTCAAGCTGCCAGAACTGCCCGAGCACCCCGAACCGGCACGTTTTCCTGTGATTGCGCTGCTAATGCCTCTCGTCATGGGCGCGGTCATGTTCGCAATTACCCGACAGATATACTCCGTGCTGTTCGTTGCACTGAGTCCGTTGATGATGATCGGTTCGTCGTGGGACCAGAAACGCCAGAACAAGAAGGCGCTGGAAATAGCGCGCCTACACTTCGATCAGGCACTTGCGGCAATCCGCGAAGAAGTTCAGGTACATCAAAATGCCGACCGGGAAGCTCGACACTCACAGTTTCCCCCAATCGAACAGGTCATCGCGGGTGCACTACGCAGAGACGGCTCCCTGTGGTTGCGTCGCCCCGAGCATCCGGAGTTTCTCAAACTTCGTCTAGGGATCGGAACAGACCTCTCCACGATTGAATTTGAAGACCAGGGCAACCGGAAAGGCCTACCGGATTGCCTGGAGCGTGTCCGACAGCTACGTGCTGAGTTCTCTACGATCTCGGACGTCCCCGTCGTCACCGACCTTCGCGCCGCAGGAAGCCTGGGGTTGTGTGGTGCTGCCAACTGGCTCGAGCAAGTTCAGATGGCAATCGGCGCTCAAATTGCTGTCGAGTATTCCCCCGCTGAAGTCATCACAACATGTATGACGTCATCATCTCGCGTAACTTCCTGGGAATGGCTCGAATGGCTACCCCACTCGGCATCCCCTCACTCCCCACTCGGATCGACTATCCACCTAGCAGCGGATTCTCCATCCTGCGCGGCACTCCTTGAAGCGTTGGAAGGACTCTTAGACTCCCGTACCAAGCAAGCGAAGGGCAACGCCTCAGATACTCCTTCACGCGCGCCTCGTGAAAGCGGCACCCCAATCGATAGCGCCATCTCCTATCCGAATACGGTGCCTGCCGTTATTGTGTTCGTTGATGACCCAAGTACCGATCTCGCTCGGCTCAATCGTATCGCCGAACTCGGACCCTGATCACGGAATCTACTTCGTGTGGAGTTCCATCAATTTCGCCGAACTTCCCGCCGCGTGTCGATCATTCGTCGCCATTGACGAACGGACCGCGTCGATTGGGGATGTCTCCGGATCGCGGGTACTCTCAGGCATCGCCGTAGACCGTGTCGGTCGCGACGACATTATCCGTCTTGCACGCTCACTGGCACCTGTCGTCGACGCTGGCGTCCCCGTCGACGACGATTCGGACTTACCCGGTTCCATCTCATACGTGACCCTCACAGGCAAGGAACTAGCAGACAATCCGGAGGCCGTCATCGAGCACTGGCACGCCTCCAATTCCATCATTGATCGCTCCCCCGGAGCCGCTGTACAGGCCGTCCCTGAAATGTCAATGGCAGCCTTGGTGGGAATGGGGGCCGGAGCGCCACTGTATCTTGATCTAAGGACCCAGGGGCCACACGCATTAGTCGGTGGGACAACGGGAGCTGGTAAGTCTGAATTCCTCCAGGCGTGGGTCCTCGGCATGGCTCAAGCGCTTTCCCCCGACCGTCTCTCCTTTCTTTTCGTCGACTACAAGGGTGGCTCAGCCTTCGGGCAGTGCACCGAACTTCCGCACTTTGTCGGCCTGGTCACTGACCCTGTCACCCTTCCTCGTGCGACGTGCTCTGACATCACTGCGCGCTGAACTCACCTACCGTGAGAAACTACTGAACGCCAAGGGAGCCAAGGATCTCGTTACGCTCGAGAAGACCGGCGACCCTGACTGCCCGCCTTCACTTGTCATCGTCGTCGACGAGTTCGCGGCACTCGTCAGCGAGGTTCCCGAGTTCGTCGACGGTGTTGTGGATGTCGCCCAGCGGGGACGCTCCCTCGGCCTTCACCTTATCCTTGCAACGCAGCGTCCATCGGGCGTTATTAAAGACAATCTTCGCGCGAATACGAATCTTCGTGTTGCCCTGCGCATGGCAGACACAGACGACTCGCAGGATGTGCTCGGCGACGCTATGGCCGCTCACTTTCCTCAGTCCGCTCCCGGTCGCGCAGCCGCGAAAACCGGCCCCGGGCGTATTTCCGTCTTCCAGAGCGGCTACCCGGGCGCAAAGACCGTTGAGGACGTTAAGACCGTGTCGGTCGACGTGGAGCAGCTCGGATTCGGACTGCCACACAAGTGGCATACGCCGAAACTCCCGCAACCGGGCGACAACGTTGCCACAGATATTCAACGCGTTGTCACGACCCTGAAGGAAGCTGCCTCGGTGGCCGGTATTCCCACGCCGCGCAAGCCGTGGCTGTCAGAACTCGCACCAACCTACGACATAACGGGACTGTACCAGCGCAGAGACACGGAACTCGTCCTCGGTGTCGTCGATGTTCCGTCTGAGCAGAAACAAGTCCCCGAGTATTTCCTGCCCCGACAAAGAGGGCAACATCGCCTATTACGGCGCCTCAGGATCCGGCAAGACGCAGGCACTGCGATCACTGGCGGTCGCAGCGGCGATCACTCCCCGATCGGGACCGGTCGAAGTATACGGACTTGACTTTGCAGGCGGCGGCCTCGACATGATCAAGGTCATGCCACACGTAGGCGATGTCGTTCCAGGAGACGATGAGGAGCGCGTCACACGCCTCATCACATTCATCGGTTCCATCGTTGATAACAGAGCGAGCAAATACTCTCAAGTGCGCGCCTCCGACCTGACCTTTTATCGAAAAATCTCGGGCGAACATAACGAGCCCCGCATCCTCTTGCTCGTCGACGGGATCGGCGCCTTCAGTGAGGAGTATCAGTCGACTGCGGCCAAGGCTCGTCTGTGGACATGCTTCCAGCAGATCCTGCTCGACGGGCGCGCTGTCGGCGTCCACGTCGCCGTCACAGCGGATCGTACGCAAGCGATCCCCACGTCACTGGCCTCAAACTTCCAGCGCAAGATCGTCCTTCGAATGACCGATGAAGACTCGTATCTCAATCTCGGTCTGCCCAAGGACGTTCTGGATCCAACAAGTCCTCCTGGGCGTGCCATGCAGGTTGGCAATCCTAACGTCCTACAGCTGGCCGTCCTGGGAGACAACGTCAATCCCCTCGCCCAAGCACGGAAGATGGAAGAAATCGCGTCGATCGGTGCCCTGCGCGACCGGGTTCGCCCTGCACCGATCAAGTCATTGCCTACGCTAGTCCCAGCGACGTCCATCCCCGCATCAGTCAGCGGCTATCCCCGTGATTGGATTGGAAGCAGATTCCTTGACTCCTCTCACGTTCAGGCCGATCGGCACACTCGGAGTTGGAGGCGGCCCACAGACCGGTCGTTCCAACGCACTTGCGTGGCTGGTTCACACCCTGAAAACAACCTACCCGTATACTCGTTTCCTCCACGCGTCGTCAGGGGCGCTCCGCTCGCTGAAGACCCCGTGTGGGAGTCCACCGCCCGTGGGGCAGATGCGGTCGCCGAGTTGTTAACTGCGTCGGAGCCCTTCTTCCAGGCGCATGCTCCTGAAGACGCACCGGGAGTCATCCTCGTTGTTGAAGGGCTGGGTGATTTCACCTACGGAAGCGCTGATCAACCAATCCAGAATGCCATCATCGCAGCCAAACAAAAATGGTCACCTCATCATCGCTGAGGCTGACTTGCCCGGGTGGTCACGCGCAGGCTCGCTCGGCCAGTTGATGCGAGGCGGGCGCGCAGGCCTGGTTCTATGCCCTTCTCTGGGTGACGGTGACGGTGTCGTTGGGACATCGGTTCCTGGTCTGCCCAGTCGAGAGATGACTCCCGGACGAGGGTTTTTCACACAGAACGGAAAAGTTTGGAAAGTTCAAGTCCCACGGGTCTGACACAACATGGGGACTAGTCCCCATTGCCAGTAACTATCAGTATTGGCACAATCGATTACGAGGGAAACCTACCAAGACTCCGCCGACCACGGCGGGGCACAGAAACAAAGGAGACTCTGATGGCATTCGTCGGCATGGATGTGGAGCAGGTACAAAACCTGTCGCGTCAGCTGGATCAGAAGGCAACGGACATTGACAACATCGTTTCCACGTTGAACAGCACGATGACAGGCGACGGACTGGAAGGGACAGGGACGCCAACCAGTTCCGCAACGATTGGAATTCCAACCTGACCCAGAAGCTGCGCCAGGGTTTCGCAGGCCCTCAAGGACGCAAGTCGGAAGGCTTCGCAGAACGCACAGGAACAGCAGACCACTTCGAGCAAGTGACCGATGGGGGTTCCGGTGCTTTCGAGTACCGGAGCCCCCATTCTCAGCGCATTGGCCCGCTGATCGAATACACACGAATGATCGTTTGATCGGAAGGAACCATCATGGCAATCGTCGGCGCAGACGTTGAACAGCTACATACACTTGCTCGTCGGTTTTCGCGAAAAAGGCCGACCAGTTAGAGTCGAACGTCGCACAGTCACTGTCACAGAACGTGGCCTCGTCTCCTTGGAAGGGCACTGACGCTGAGGGCCTTCCGCCAGAACTGGCAAACGGATCTGAGCCCTAAAATCCAACAGGTCGTTGCATCCCTGCGTGAGGGCCGCCGACAGCGTTGACAGGAATGCTGACGAACAGGATCGCACCTCGTCTGTCACCTCGGGAACGTCCGGGACTCCCTCGAATTCTACTAGCACGTCGCCCGCATCCCCGGAGTCCCATTCGCCGGGTTCTTCCACTAGGGAATACACCAAGCTCAACGGGAGGGGAAAACGTCCCCAGCTCCCTCACAGAACGGAGCACCCGCCTTCCCAGGGTTCTGGACAGACCACCGCGCACTTCGAGAATTTCCGTCAACATCGCCTCGGTCAGAAGACCGACTACGACGGCGCGTATGGCTTCCAATGCGTCGATCTCTGCCAACCAGTACACGTCCGACATCTTTGGCGTCCCAGCCCACGCTGCACTCGGCGGTGGTAACGCAAAAGACATCTTCGGAAATACAGGCGAGCAGTACTTTCACGAAGGTCGGCCCCAGCGGTGGCGCCCAGGTCAGCGACATCGTGTGTGTAGGCGCTTACCGCTCGAATCCTTACGGACACATCGCAATCGTTAACTCAATCGGAGCTGACGGTTCGATTACCGTCATGGAGCAGGATGGCTTTACGCAGGGACCAGCCAGGCTTCGAGCACTAGGACCGACTGAACGCGGTGCCATCCAGGGGTTTCTCCGTCCCCGGACTGAACGGCTGAAGTAACACCTGGCAGCCTCACGCAGCAGCTTTCGAGAAGGTGATCCCACTTCCATGGGATCACCCATCCTCGTTTCCACCAGTCAACAGAGAGCATGTATCTTGCCTTCCACCCTTAAAAAGGAGTCGCTATGTCAGCAATTGGCGCAGACGTTGAGCAACTACGCAAAGCGGCACAAATCTTCCGCCAGAAGGCAGACTATTTGGAATCCTCCGTCTCTCAGGGTGTTTCACATCAGATTGACACCAGTCCATGGAAGGGATCTGATGCCCAGAGCTTCCGCCACCAGTGGCAATCGGACCTCGCACCGAAAGTCCGTCAAGTCGCTGCCGCACTCCGCACGAACGCGGACGCACTGACACGGAATGCTGCCGAACAAGAGAAAGCCCTCGGCTAATCGTGGAGGTGCAACAGGAGGCGGAGACGCAGCCACCGGTGGTGGTACGCATTCTCATGGTCGAGATTATCTCCAGGAGACGTCTGACGCCATTGCGGTCAAAAGGTCCCCTCATTCTGTTGGGATGTGACTGACAAAGTCATTGAACACATCAACATGGGACGCGAGGCCTTCAACCAAAACCCTTCCAATCTGGTTCCCAAACCGCTCATCAAGATCAAGGGAGCGGGCATTATCAGTGGAGTCTTCAAAGGGTTCGGAGTCATCGGCTCAGTGAATGATGTGAAGAACTTCTGGAATGCACTCAACGGGGAAACCGATTACGACAAGCTCTCAACCGGTGTGGATGCGGTGGGAGGTCTTCTCAACATGCCCCGTTCTTATCACCCCACACGTGGTCGGAACAGCGCTGAAGACCGCGAAGGCACTCACAGAGGAGAGTTGATAAGGCAGCCAGCAGCGGCCCATGGCCTCAGGGGGTCAGCGTCTTCGACGCGATGGCTGAAGGACGGGTGAAAAAGCCCGCCAAGGATTTCATTGGGCGGGCCTCACAAGTGATAAGGGGCGGTGCCATGACTTTTGGTGGCGCTGTTCTCACAACAATTGGAAAGATATTCTGAGATGACGCTACTCTCACCGATGACGAACTGGTTACCATCGGAAGAATAAAGGACGGGTGGCACTGGCCGCTTATGACCGTTCCGTTGGATAAGCGTGACGAGGCAGATGAACGAGGGATTCGTTCCTCCTCGTGCGAGGACTGGCGACGGAGGACGGTCCGCATCCTGATCTGGAGATTATCGCGAGCTACGGTGATGCGGACCGCACAATCGCAACACTGTATGTCACTACCGACGGACAACTGGCGATCCCCGACCTCCAGGTGTTTGCGCTGACGAATGATAACGAGACATGGCTGAGCGATCTACGCATGCCCATGGGAATCCATCGCATGGAACAAGTGACGTCAGCCGCTCTGGTCGAACTCCTCGGGGAAACGTGTACGAGTTTTCATTAATGAGGCAATGGGGTCCATTGCCTCCCGGTTTTCGTGGTTCTTGATTCACGGGAGAGCGCTCCCACGGATTCAAGATCACCGACACAGTTCAGGCAGTGCACCGCGAGGGTGAAGAGCTGGTCACTGAAAAGACACTGTTCTCTTCTTCTGAACCCGCGCGGCTTCGCACGTTGATCAACGCACTCATTGCGAATTAGGGAGAACACTTCATGGAACTTGCGATAGTACTCCTCATTCTCGTCGCGCTCGGCTTCCTCTATTACGGGTGGATACGGCTGCGACGGGAAGCCGAGGCGAAGGCCCGTCAGCTCATCTTCCGGAAAAGCCACCGTGAGGGCGAAGGCGCCGTGGGGCGCTCACACCGCGTGACGCCGCGGTCGGCGTCGGCGCCAGAACTCCTCGACGCCGCGTGGGCGGCGATCGACGTTCCGGAAGGCACAGAGTCGCTCGACTGGTTGTCTCCCACCATTTTTCAAGGGTGCGAAGCGACGACCAGAACACGATCTTCTTCACCCTGAAATGGAAGTTCGGCTCCCCCAACTGGATCGCGATGCTGTCTCTCGAAGACGACGGGTCGCTGTCGTGGAGCGTCCCCAAGCGAGACAACTCAACGGTCTGGTACCCGAAGCAAAAAGTCTGGCCAATTTGGGCGACGAGTCATCAGGGCACTGCGGTTGCGCGATCCCTACTGCGTCGTGACGAGCGAAGAAAAGTAAGACACAATGGAAGCGTCAATGAAACATAACATTCCGATTTTTCGCCGGCGTCGGTTTTGATTGCCATCGGCGCCCTCTGGTTCTTCACCACAGACAACGACGCGACGCAAAATACTCCCCTGATCCTCATCCTCGTGGGAGCAGGCCTGGCGTACCTGTACCCGTACTTCGGTCCCGCGTTGCTGCCGATCCGCTCGCCGCCGTCGACCCCGAGCCGTGGAGGACCGTGCCGGCAACCAACGCTGCGGAGGCGCAGGCATACCGGGCGTGGGTCGAGCAGGCCTACGCCGCCACACAACAGCCGCCGGGGATGCCGACCGTGCCCGCGATGGCACAGAACCCCGCCGATGGGTGGGGCGCAGACTCGCATGTGCGAGGCCGGGGCACCCCAGGCGTCCATGCCCCTTTCCGCGCCGGCTGAGATGCAACCGCCCGCGCCGCGCCAGGGCGCCGCAGAAGAGGCCAACCGCCCTGTCTCGATCGGCCCGCTTCCATCATCCGCCGATGCCGCACCGGTGAACCAGCCTATCTCAATCGGCCCACTCGTCGCCCCCGAGCCCGACGCTGCGCCCGCCCCGCAACAGGCAACGGAGCCCCTGGCCCCAGCCGCCCTCACAGGAGCCGCAACCCGCGTCGCCAGCCGACGGGCCGCCGCGCCGGAGGATAACGACCTGACATGACGCGAGCGACGCCTCTCCCCGCCAGCAGGTTCACGATTGACGACGCCATCGATCCGGCCACCCGTGGGACGTTCAGGCGGAGATCGCCCGCATGAGGCCGGACCTGTGGGTGCCCCTGTCGAAGAACCCGTCCCTGTACCCGGATCTCAGGGGCCTGGCTCGATCGCCATATCACCAACGAGTAGGCCTCTGGCCAACGCGCGAGGCCCGACGAGTGTGGGGGCCGCCCGGATGGGCGGCCCCCACAGCGCCCTAGGCACCGGGCGCTGGTCGCCGGCCTCCCCACCTCGACGGCGTCCTCCTTGGCCTCCACGACAGCCAGCCCCGCATCGGTGAGGATCGTCGCCGCCCACGGCCTGCCCGCGGGACAGGCGCGCACAACCACGCGCCCCAGCCCCGGCCTCGTCGAGGGCAGCGACGGCACGCTCGACGATGCGCGTGCGCAAAGCGCTCCTCGTATTCTGTACTCCCACCGCGGGTAGCATCACCGCGGTCGTCGAACAGGACAACCTCGACGCCATCGGCTCCGCGCGCGCCTCGCAGCCGCCACGACCTCGGTCCCCGTGAAGTAAGGCGCGCGGATCTCATCGCGCAGTTCAGCCTCCAGCAGGAGCGCCTTCATGGACAGCTCCGGCGTCAGCTCCTGATCCCTGATCGCCTCCAGTGTTCCTCGCACGCGCACGGACACGTCGGCGAGCTTGACCGCCATGGCTCTATTCGCGCTGACATGCAGCTCTTTGTCCAAGCGCGCCCGGCTTTCGGCTTTCAGGGACCGCTTGATCGCGGACGTCGCGATACCCGACCAACGCACGAGGGCAAACCAGAAGATGAACGTGAGGACGTGACCGATCGAGAAGGAAACGATCAGGAAGGGTGGCCGCCCTTGGATCACGACCCACGCGACGACGGCAGCTTCGAGCCCGGCGAATCCGACGACCGCCTCGGCCGTGCACTGGCGGATGAGCAGGAGAGCAAGCAGGAGCATCGACGCGCCCGCGCTCACGACGACCAACCCGGCCATCCCGACGTGTTCCTGATCATGACGAGCACGCCACATTGATAGGCCAACCGCCGCGGCGCTCCCCATGCCACCGACTTCGGCACCACGCGGCCCGGCCATGGCGCCACGAGCGCCACCCGATACCGCCATGAGGGCCAGCGCCAGGGACGACGGGAACCGCGTGCGTGTAGGCTCCGTGACTGAATTCGATCGCCACCATGTACGTGTGAAAGGGGCTCTTCCGAGTTGAGTGTGGGTGACCGGGTGTTGAGCGGGGTTGCGGGTAGAGGTCGAGGTCCTTGATGATGAGCGGACTTCAGCGCGATCTTCGAAAGGACCTCGACAATGTCTCACCCTACCCGCTGCTCCGTGTCGCTTAATCGTTGTGATCGGTGTGATCTGCTCGTCGGTTTGGAGGGCTTCCATCTGGTGCTGCCGCTCGGCGTGGTACGGTCTGATGCCCGACATAGAGTCCTGTGATCGCCGCGCTGGCTGCCCGGGTTGTGGGGTGATCGCACAAGAGCCACGGGCGCGTGGTGGTGGAGGTGATCGACGCGCCCTGGGCCGGGGTTCCAGTGCGGATCCGATGGTTTAAGCGCCGATGGATGTGCGCGAAAGCCACCTGCCAGATCGCGACTGTGGCGAGCAGAACCACTCAATGTGCGCACCTCGGGCGCGTTCTGGAGTGTGCGGGCGATCCGCTGGGCGATCCGACAGTTGCGCTTCGAGGGAGCCACTATCTTGGGGCTGGCCCGACAGTTAGGAACCATCGTGGAATACCGTGTGTCCCATATCAAGCCGTGCCTGCAAGCCGCATCTGATGACCCGCCCGCTTCCACAGGGATTCGGGTGCTGGGGGTTGACGAGCGTGTGGCACCACAGGACCGACGCCACCGGGGCCCACGTGAACTCACCGGCATCGTGGACCTGACTTGCGGGGAGGAGCATCCACGGCCCCGTTGTTGGACCTGGTTCCGGGTGAGGTCTGGCACCGTGTACAAGAACAGCTAGAAGAGCGCGGCGAAGACTTTCGCTCGGTATCCAGATCGCGACGCTGGATCCCTTCCACAGGATACAAGAGAACGCCATCGACGACCAGCTCAAGACGCAGCCAGCGTCCTCGATGCCTTCCATCGTCGAGCTCGCCGGCGATGCCCTGATGAGTACGCCGCCGCGTCCAGCAAGACACGACCGGTCACCGCGGGCGCAGAGGGCGATCCCTCATCGGATCCGCAATCTTTTGCGCGCCTCGCGTGATCGGCTCACGAAGCGTCAACAGAACGACTCCCGTGAGGGCCCTTCACGGCAGATGAAGCGCATATCGGATGTCGACGTCTACCACTGCGCCCAGCAAGTCGCGACGTCTTCCATCAAAGCCACACCTGCCCAAGGCCGACGCCTGGCCGCACACCTCATTGAGCGCCTACCAACGTCTCCCATCCCGAAATCGCTCATCAGGGGCGGACCTACGCAGAGTGGAAGGACGCATTCTTGGCCCTACTTCGACACCGGTGGAGCCAGCACCAGCCCACAGAAGCCATCAACGGAATCATCGAACTAGAGCAGACGCACTGCCAGAGGCTACCGCAACCCCACCAACTACAAACTCCGAGTGCTCCTCATCGCAGGAGGCCTAGACGCCTCCACCCACACTCAACTCTGAAGAGCCGTGAGAGAGCAACGCCGGCGACAACGACGCAGGCGAGCACCGCGCGATTCCGCCGCGCCACGGACCTTCAGGTCCCACTGCGTGCGCGACGGGTCCTATCGCCCCTGCCCCACGCGTGGCCTCCAGGCGATAGCCGAGCGGACCACCTGACGGCTCGTCACGTGGCGGCGCGGGGCGCTCCACTCGAGCGTCACCCGCGTCCCATCGCCGGGATGCGAGGCCAGGGTGGCCGACCCCGATCGCGCGCATCCGCTCGACGATGGACTGCGATACACCGTGGCGCCCCTCGGTACCACGCGACACGTCGAACCCACACCCCGTGTCGGTAATCGTGACGCGCACACGGTCCCGTCGTCCGACGACCTCAACACGGCACTGGGCGGGCTTGCGTACGGATTGAGCATCGGAACCGGCGTGCACGCGGACAGTTGTTGAGCGCTTCGTGGGTCGCGGCGCTCAGAGCCCGTCCCACGTCGCCCGGAATCCGCCACTGGTCAGAGGGCAGGGTCCAACGTCACGCTCCAAATGCGGCTGCCCGGGTGCGACGAGGGTCTCGGAAGCACACCGCGCAGCTGCGCGGCATTCATGGTGGCGTCGGAAGGAGGGTCGGGGAACCAGCGCACGCAGGCGGCATCGGCGCCCGCGCGCGCATCAGAGCAGGGCGATCCCGGTTTGAACGCGAGAATCAGCGCGGAGAGCACGTAGTCGTGAATGAGTCCGTTGCTGCGTGCCCGCGCGCGCGGCCCCGGGCGCTCGACGGACAGGGGCCCGCTCGGCGTCACGGGCGCTGCGACGCGACTGGTCGAGGGCCTCGAACGGTCGTCAGCGTCCACTCAAAGCATTCCCGTGTGAGTCATAGCGACGAGTAGGAAGTAGAGGGGCCGACCGCCGTCTCGAACACCGTGTTGGTGGGGTTGGCCGGTATGAGGGCCATGATCTGCAGGAGCGCGATAATGCTGAGGGTAGACGGCGGTGTGACGGCCACGCAGGACGGCGATGCAACAGATCGCGGCCGGCAGGGTTCAGAGCCAGGATGGGGCTGGTGTCGGAGACGACCGCCTGGTAGTAGACCGGTGGGATCGGCGAAGCGAGCTTGACTGCGGGCATCGCCACGCACGCGATCACTGAGGGCCAGGGTAACACACCAGGTAGAGGGCGTGTGAGCAGGAACCATCCGGTGTCTGCCAGGGGTCGGCGTGTGCCAGCGTGTCCTCACCGTCGTGATGGTCGCCGCGAGCGCGCACATCCCGGCGCACGTCGGCACGATCAGGTTCGGCGAATAGACCAGCCATTGGGCGACGTCGGTCGGTGAGCTCCACGTCGGGATCAGCTGGGGACCGCTGACGATCGATATGGAAACGGCCGCCAGAAACCGCGATGAGGACTGTCAGGCGCTGCATCTGCAGCGCGTACTCGCAGGCCGTAGTGGGTGATTCGCGCCTCGAGGTCAGACAGGTGGTCGGCGACGAAA